>Ga0213875_10000194_pt1:10000-62331 | contig 62331 bp, 40 predicted proteins | sample BarmaccomBMRX_R8_FD_160105 | JGI IMG/M metagenome (GOLD analysis project Ga0213875, IMG submission 160105) | Root-associated microbial communities from Barbacenia macrantha in rupestrian grasslands, the National Park of Serra do Cipo, Brazil - RX_R8 | ecosystem: Host-associated >...
TCCTTAATAGTTCACTGTTGGCGGAAGCCAATGTCCCGGGGTCCCGGGGACTCATTCTGACTTAAACAAGGGGTGGGTCTTTACCAAGACTGAATTTTTTTTCTTCATTCGAAACTCATGAACCTTGTTATCAAAAAGGAAGGTAAAGCAAACTCCCTCCTTGGACGAGCACGGGGCTTAGTCAAGTAGAACCGGGTTGCGCTGCTTGATGCTCCGATCGAAAACAAATCAGTGGGGCCATGCCGGTACGACAGAATATGCGTTAGAAAGGTCAATCCCTCCCCCCCCTTTGTTAGTCAAAAAGAAAAAAGCGGGCTCTAAAAAGCAGCCCGCCCGCTTCCATAGAACAATATCGTGGCAACGTAGACCTAAGTGGGTTTATTGGATCCTGGGGAACCATCACAAGTACGGCCGGCCTATAGAACGAGAATGCCGTGTCGTCCAGCGGAGCTTAGAAGAAGGTGACTCGGAGCCTAGAAGATTGAAGGTGACTCGCGCAGACAGCTGACTCCTTTTCAATAGAAAGGAATAGCCAAACCAAGCCAGCTGGCTGGTCAATCTCAGTGATCTTATCGGCCGGCAAAGCGGAGACGGACGACCACGGTCCCGACCTTACCAGCACCGTAGGTTTACTAATCAATGAAGTCCCTCAACCTACTATCTTTTCAACCAAAGTCAACCAAGCCTAAGCGTCATGGTCACGACATCTTGTTGATATTGATTGAGTTGGAGGGAAGACTACCACGGACCAACAACCCTCACCCCCGTGACCTTCGTCACCAAAGCCTCACGACAGTTTCCTAAGGTTACCCCTCATCTCCAGTGGGGGGCCCAAGAAGTCGGAGCACGTAGGAATGCCGACCACTACATAAGCCACGTCTGGCTGAGGCGAGCAGCAAGCGGGACAAGTAAAGTAAACTGCGGTTGGGGTAGGACGCGTCTACTTAAACTAGGCTTGCTTTGGCGCGCTAATCTTGCCTTTTTCAGCAGGCTGTTAGTTGTAGCGCGCTAGCGCGCCTTCCCTCCTTCTCTCACTTCGGAAAGATTTTGCAGTATTATCTTATGATGACCTGGTCGAGAGAGTACGAAACATCGGTGTAAAAGATTGAGTGGGATCAGTGAGGTTGGTTATAGTAAGGCCTGGCCTAAAGTGCGCGGCTTACGAAAAAAAAGGAACCCCCTCCTTTCTTCTGAGCGGGATCAAAGGACTCCAAGAGGGACAATTGGACGATCGATCGGCGAGAGGAAAGAAAACAAACCGACCGATGTAGGAATGGAGAAAACATCTTATTGATTCTTTTCTGAAAAGTGTGCACTAAGGCTCGACTAAAAGGAGAGAGCATTCCTCAGGACGAGGATACATTTTGACCAGTAGCATCACACAACTTTTTCGTTTTTCAAATAGATCTACTGCTTAACATAACAAACACTCCACGATCTGCGATAGATTCTCAACCAGCATCACCACTACGGAGAAGTTCAACCGTCTAAAAAAACTTGACTTTCATAATGGACATCAGACGAGTGGGAAGAAGATGAGAATGAACACCGCCACCCTCTTTCCTCCAAGGTCTGAGTAGCTAAAGACGATAGCTAGGAGAAAGCAAGGGCTTCGATGTGACATGACAAAACTTATCCCATCGCTTCATTCGAACCTTCTCTTTTATTCGCTATCGCCTAACGGACTAGCTTCTTTCTTTGGTTTTGGTATGGTACGGGTAAAGGAAAGGGTTTTGCGGGGTCCCGAACTCTGTTCGTTCCGTTTGAAGAAAGAACGTCTTTTTTCACCGGTCTGAGTAGGTAGCTATTGAGTGCTAGCGCATCGGATATTCTTTCGTGGTCCTTCTGACCCATAAGATTCCGTTTTTTTGGCTTGCTCTTGTCTTTAGACAGGCGAAATCCACGAGAAGACTCATACTCATATTCTTTATCTCATCAAGAACCACTTCAATAGAATCTTTTGTACAAAGAATGATGAAAGCAAAGCTCTTTTTCAATTCTGGACAAGATTGATCTCGATGGCCCCACCGCTTCCTTGCAAGAAGCATTACCTGATGAGATGGATCAATCATATGCCCTCCATCGACATGAGAGTCCTTCAATCCTGATGCCGGCCTTCGTTAACTGAAGAAATCGTTTCGGATCCCCGAGACAATCGCTATATTCTCGAAGAACTGAAGGAAGGAAGGGGCGCGTGATAACGAAAAAGATAGAATCCCATTAGGGGTTGCTGACTGAAAGAGCAGCCTGATTTGAGGTGGAAACCTTTTAGAAACTAGAGTCAAAGATCACGCGGGAGAGCACTGCGGGGGACAAGAACAACAGTCAACAACGGAAACATGATACTGGGGTTCGCCAATAGATTGAAACTTGGGAGCGGAGTAGAGAAAAGGAATACAAATAAATCAAGAAAGGAGCAACAACCGTGGAGACCGCCGAGCTTGACGAGGCATATTCCACATACTATTGTAAATGGTTAGGTTTAAAAAAAGGAAAAGATGGTTTCGAAAGAAAAGGAGTAGGATAGAATTGGAAGAACACTGGATGAAACACCCTCTACAACGGCTCAAAGCTATAAAGATTACAGTTGATTGGGACCAACAGTTTCTATGCTCTCATAGAGAGAGAGCAGAAAGCGCAAAAGCACCAAACGTTGAGGTCGCCGGAGAGAGGACTGGGGAATGTTATCAAGGAAAGAATCCAGAGAACGGGGATAGCCAGAAGGAATTGGAACATTGATATAGTGATATAGGGGCAAGCGGTGGAAGGGGCATTCCATGACCTAAATCATCGGCATGCTAATACCTTGGGCGTATTTTTTGGTATAGGATATGGTCGGCGGCACTGCCGGAGATTTGGCAAGCAGTGAGTCAGACCATGGTGGGGGGAAGAGTAGGGGAAAGTGCTCGGTGATGCGCGGATATCATAAGGAAAACGTCCGCTACACTTGAGTCGGTTAGCAAGTGGATTGCACGTCCATTTGAGAGGTGGGAAGGAAAGAGCTTCGGCAGTTCCATCAACAGTGAAATCCAGGAAGCAAGGTCCACAGAAGGTTGGGAAGGAGTGGTTGGTCACCCGGTCAGTGGTAGCGTGGAGACCCAGTCGAGTGAGCCCTAAGCGGCCTTAATAAGCAGTAGAATCCCGCGCAAGTACTTCGAGTTCGCAGCTTTTGGAGGCGGAGGAAATAGCACCAGCGGCAGAGTAGAAGCCTAGGTTGCTCCTGTGGCCGACCCTACTTAGCACTTAGCCTTCACCTCCAATGATGGAGGAGTTTGTTACCTTTACCCAGTACCCAAACCTGCAGTACGAGCTCGCAACTTCTCTTTGTCGCCGGTCATGTGATTGGAACATCCTGAATCGACGATCCAATCGTTGCTGTAGTCGATTGCTCCGAAATTGGACACCACGAGCTCAATTCAATCGAGCCTCCTCTACAATGGAGCTCGCTGCTATCTCACTTGTGCTTGAAATCTTCATCCTCCTGTATTCGGACGGAGTCTGTCTACTCTATTGGGAAGGCTTCCTCGGCTTACTTTGCCACCGCGTACGAAACTTCAATGTCAAAATCATCTTTGCTGTTTTTCGATTTCTGCTGGCTACTGGGTGTTGCCGCGTTACCTTCAACAGATTTATTCTTGAATCGAAAATCCCGCGCGTAATGGCCCCCGCAGTTGAAACACTCATCATTTGTCTATATTCTTTTGATCGTCGATCATCCTGGTCTCGACGCTGTTGAGCTCCCCCTGATCGCCGAGCTCCTATTATGCTGCTTCTTCGATCTATTTTCTGCATTTTCTTTCTTGGCAGTCTTTCTCTTGGACGGCTCTTTTTATAAAAAACTAGTGCTTGTTTCGCTTTGTAGTGAAACCTTTGTTTTGCTAGAGTTTCCTGGTTGGCCAATCCATTTTCGAAATCTTAAAGCGCTAGGCCAGGCCAAGACTTCTTCCTTCTTTAGAATGGCTTGTTTGCAAGTGGAATCAGAATAGGTTCTTACAGAATAGGTTGTTCACGAACCCAAAACCTCTTTTTGATCAATTGCTATTGAATAGGCTGCTAGCCTTTCGGAATCAAAGGGGAATGCCAAGGTTAGTGATCCAACCCCTTTCCACTCTTTTCTATTCCTCGGCCCGGCCGGACCTTCCAATCAACAGTCATCGTCCGGTCTTTCTTTCCACATTTCCCGGGGGATCACCAGGCTTTCTTTGAGATTGGAGACATTATTTTATTAACTACTTTAAGCACGGAACCAGAAGAAAGCCACAAAAGAAGTATCCATAATGTAATTAAAGACTCGAAGGCCTCAGAGACCAGCAAATCTTTCTTACGACTATAACGAACCCTTGCCAATACTGACCCTAGTCTCTGCAGGTAATGAATCTCTTGGATCGCTCCAACTCGTACTGTTTTATTCACTTCTCCAGCTCGAAATGCTGGACTGGATGCCGAGTAGTAGCCGGCCGGCCTTGTAGTGACTGGTGCTGGTTTCGCAGACTATGCGTCTACTGTATCAGGATCTGGGTATAGATTAAAGGGCTGACCGCGCGTGTGAGTGAAAAGCTCACCCAGCCGATCACGGCGATGGGTTCCAATGTTAGTTCAAGGGTTAGATGCGTCTGCCCTTTCGCAAGAGAATTCTTTCTCCGATATGTACCATCCATCCGGGAGGTACATCTTTCTCAGGCTATCTCTTGGAAACCAACATGGTCCTGTGTACCAAGGTCGGATCCCGGGAATGAAATTTATCCATATGGATGAAGAGCTATTTGTGCATCTTACAAGCGTGGGTGGTATGCAAGGCACCTTTGACTCATCAGAAGAGCGTACTGGTTCCGCCGACGGGGCTTGGTAAAAAAGCTATATTGTACCCTAACAAACATTGGTAAAGAAGACCAATACCCCTGTCAGTTGGGGCCGGTTGGCCGTAAATATTTCTTTCTTATCAGTTTACCTCGGCTATTCACGAACTCTTGTCAGAGCTCAGAAGCACTTTGTATCAATTTCTAAAGCTTAGTCTAGTCGTACGTCTACGCCCCTTGTAATTCTTTCTTATACTCATCCGCATCTACATCTTGATAATCCAATGGCTTCCACGCAGTGTTCTTTGTCTTCAACGGATTTCGATTCCTACTTTTGTCTTCGGATTCCCATCTAGGTTAGATTATGCTGCTTTTCACTCTACTTGATCTATTCGTTTTGTCTTTCTCGTGTCAAAAAGAATGGGCGGTCTCGTCTCTTCTGGTCAGAGACTATAAAAGGAAGAAAAGTTTGTACGGCCAAGAGCACTTGTAACTTTCACTAGTTGTCTTCTCTCTATCATGTTACTGGTCTCCGGTCACTCAACTAATCTACTTGAAAAGTCTTGCCTCACCTCTGGTCTCGACACCCGGGTCAGCCTATTTTATAGCCTGGTCGTATCTTGGGTCCATTCCTTTACCTTCACCTCCGGCTAAGAATTTCATTGCCGGTGGAAAAATCTGTTTCAGAACGTGAACGATCTCATCTAGTTTCAAATAAGCTATAAGCTTCCGTCATAGGCCGATCTGCTCCTACCGCTTCCCGATGACTTAACCGATGACGGGCCAGTAAAAAAACCTCTCTCGAACTTTGAATACTGTCCTAGCGCGGAGGACCTCCCTAATATAAAAAACCCGGGAACTCCCGTAAGGATAGCCGGAATCCGACAAAGGCCTTCCCGCTCCGTGGGCTTCACTTTTTGCCTCTCCAATCGTTTTTCCGTCCCTCTTCCATTCGAAATTCCACTAAGCTCTGGTCCTCAATTGTCACTTCGAAAAGGAAAAGGCTTATATATATATATATATATTTATTATTTGGGCGATAGTTCCTTCTTCAGCGAGCTTGGGATTGGCTATTGCGGTTCCTCCATGCCTTCGAGGGGATCTGTCTTTTGAACTCGAGTAACCCGCTAGAGTTTCCGGGCGTAGACTATTTATTGTTCCTGGGGAATCAAGAAGTATCCCGCGGGCAAGCATTCGTCATAGAAAGCAATAAGAGGAGAAGGAGTTAGACGATCTAAACACTATAGTACGAGTCGTGCAGGTACATACTAATTCATCGGTGGATGTTTAACATTGTCATTCATTCTTTCAGCGGGGGTTGCTAATGCTAGTACCAGAGGAGAGTAGTTCCCCAGCGACGATAGGTGATATCAGTGACCAAACCGGACCGTAGGAGTACGGGCGGGCTTCCTTCCTTTCGAGCGGGGTGGCTTGAGTGCGTGGTCAATAAAGAAAACCTTCTTCGGTTAGGGTATGGATAGCTAACTTGAGTGACAAAAGACAACGAATGCTTGCTTGCGAGTTCCCTTTCCCCAGCCCACCGAATGTCCCGAAAAATCGACAGAACCTTCTTTCCTGGTGCGGGTTCGGATGGACTAAGAGTTCCGGTAGCGGGCTTGACCAGAGTAGATACGATTCAAGGGAAGAAGGACAGAGATAATAGACAGATGGCTTTCGGGCAGGCTTGCGAGTTGACAGGTGAGGAATACACCAATAGACCTTTTTTTTTTTTCTTAAAAGCTATAGACGAGTTCCATATAGACTAGACCTACTAATGGAGCAAGTAAGACTGACTGTTTCCAGTTGCGCTTATTCAATTGACTCGTTCTTGTACGGTTCCTGTCGGTTTGAACCCTACACCAAAGGCAGAGTGGTCGAGTGAATTCATGAAGGGATAAAGAGGCCGTTTACGCTTCAAAACTACACGTCCACTTCATTGAGTAGTGAGTCGCTGTGACGCAAGTGGAGCTTCGGAACTTGCGTCCACTTCACTAACACACCAAGGTTCAAAAACTAGAAAGGTCACCCTGTCTACAGCTTTCAGTTCACAACTCAGTGGGCTTTGTTGTCTTTATGACACCCGGCCGGGTTCAACAACTACACCAAAGTGGAAGGGCCACTATCTCGAGCCGAGCCCCGTGGGCTTTTTTGTTCTGAAATACTGAAGGTCGCCCGTCGAGGCAAGTCCTACTGAAGTACCAAACCTTTAAGCGAGAGGGAACTTATCTTTCTTGGCCTGAAGCTCCACAAAGGCAAGATGAAGGAAGCGGGATCGAGCTTTCAAGGAATGGACGGGCGTAGGCTTTATAGTGAACGCAGACCCCCTGACTGAATCAATGACCACATCATGAGCCGAGAGATATAGTTATACTTATTTCTTGCCTTGCGAAGAGAGATCGAAGAAGACAGGAAGATTTTCTGACGCAGTGCGGGCACTGGATGGAAAAGACAGATAAGGGAAGAAGCAAGCGGGAAAGGCATACCTCAACTCACACCAATCTCCCACGGCGAACATCTATCTGCACGAAGCCGCCCTATGGATAGAAAGATACTGGAAAGGAAAATGAAATAGGGAAGGTTTGAGATAGGCGGATGGACCGAACAACCGCAGGGGCTTCCAGCAGTGATAGCTAAACTAAGCAGATGGGCCGCCCAAAACCAGGCATTTCAATCGGTCGGATCTCTGAAAAAAGGCATCCTGAAGCAGAGGATCACGAAATGCAACAAGGGGCGAACCAAAAGAAGCGAATCAATCAGACCAGGCAAAAGAGTTCGAGCGCATCGCACTGCCGCATAAAAGAAAGAATTGATCCGTGGATGAGCAACCTTTCTCTGGAAAGGAGAAAAGCCATGTCACTTGGAAGCTTGAAATTTTTTTTTTAGTCAGACCATGGAAATGAGATAAATTAGGCATGGTAGCAACCAAAACAAGACTTCGTCATCTTCTTCGCCTGAACATACTGATAGAAGAAGCCACCTTCTATCTGGCCTCTGTACCAACCAGTAGTGGAGTGGCTTGCAACTTTCAATCAGAAAAGGAAGATTGAGCAAGGCAAGGGCGCAGCGAAGTTGTCCCCTTGGTAACCCGCCGCCGGTCATATAGAGCGCGGAGCCCGCCACCGCATATGTAGAAAAGGCCCTTGATCCTGAAGAACAGCCCTTTGACTTTGGCACTGGCTTTGGCTAGGTAACATAAAGGAAATGTATCGTACTGCAAATCCTGGAATGAGGCTTCGACCCGCCTCGGGGAGTGGCGAGCAGCACACGGAACTTTTCTCAGTAAAATGGCGGGGGCTTGACTTTCTTAGAAATCCAAAGACAAAATTCTTGAGCAACCAAAGAAGATTCGAAGGACCCCTATCCGTAGCGTACTTGAGTAGTGACCCCTCCGGGGTCCGGGGGAGGAAGGGAAGATTTTGAAGACAAAAGGAAGATGTCGATTTTTGTCTTGTTTCAGTCCGTACAAGAAGAGACTGTAAGGCTTGCCCATGAAGGGACGGGCCTATCTATTGGTGGTACTAGTTCCGCGGGAGGGGCTGGATCTCGGTCCCGGGTCCGGCTATCGATCACGAGGGTCTCGAACGGAGTTGTATGCTACATCTTGCTCTGCTCCAGTTCCCTCTGCCTGGTCAATTCGTTCTTTCTTCGTCAGTGTTGAGTTAAGGCCCTGCTCTCGTCTCTGCTGACGAAGCGTTTATCTCTGTCTCTGCTATCCTCGCACAAATGATCAAATCTCCTCGACTGAAAGAGTCTATGCTATCGGTGGAGCCCTCAACAACAGGATCTGCAATTGGATCTTCAACTGCCTCTGCTTCAATTTGTGATGAAAGGTCGACTAGTTCTGGATCTAGAGAAATTGACTCTTCAACCGGTGCCCAGATGCTCCGACCTAGCTTACCCCGCTTCTGATGATGGGTGATCAACGGCCTATGCCTCTACTGGTGCTATCTAGGCTTCTATGGGTTTCCAAAAAAGGAATTGCCTTACCTACCTTTGACGCTACCGACTCAGCCTTTGCTATTGGTATCTCCGCTGGTGCTGCTGCCCTATGCAACGACTGCTGCAGCTAATGCTGGATCTACTACAGGCTTTGCAATTTGTGGTGCTGGTGCATCGGTAGGTTGTGCCTGTGAAATGGTGGCCCACTTCTGCTTCATTAGCAGAATCTATTTTGATAGTCCCAACACTTTCATCAACCGAATCTACTTCTACTGAATCCACTGCTGGGAACCAAATTGCCTTCTTTCTCATCCCGCTCTGATCACTAAACTCCGAATCTGAACAGAATTAGGCTCTGCAGCTCGCAACACGGTCAGAATATCTGACGCACGAGCAGCTCCTGGTTCGGAACTAGTAGACCCAGTTGAGTCAGTTGGGCTCATCTGTTGATTCTGCAGACGGTGACCCTCCCTGTGGTAGGACATACCAAAGTAATAGGAACAACCTAAACAAGAGGGGCTTATCGACTACCGGAATGCCGAGAGCCTGGCCTTAGATTCTAAAAGCTTAGGGACATATGTGGTCAACAAATTCGCCGGTGGTCCAACAACTATCGTTGCCATGTCTCCGTCCAACCATAGGAGAATAGTGGATTTCTCCCGGAGTTATTAAAATATATTCTAGTGCAGGGGGTTATTTGGGTTCAACTATTATAGGTAGGGGCTGGTCTGATAGGGTACTCGATTGGTCTCATGGCCCGGTCTCGGGTCTGTAGCATCTCATATTGTAGGTTGTAGAACCGAAGGATCTACAACTGGGCCTGGAACCGCTCCTGCTCCTTCCTCTGCCTCTGCTACTGCTCCAAAATATGGTAGTGCAAAAATGGGTGGACATGTATCTGCTGCCTCTGCTGCTGGTGGATCGACTGCTTCATATGGACCTAGAGCTGCTACTTATGTCAGTGCGTTTGATGCTACTGACGCTCACGATCATGAGTAACTTAACCAACTTCTGGCTCATCCACTGACTCAATCAAATCAACCGGTTCATATACAGCAAATGAATATATGAATTTTTTTCATTCTCATCCTGGGCGAAGCAATGAGCACTCTGACTTACTTATTTTATAATGGGTTCGATACAGACCCTTTATGAGGTCAAGAGGTCCCCTCAATTTCTTTATCCATGAGAATGGTCAGGGCGGAGCGAATCGAAGTTTTGGCCATTATTGTAGTTCAAGGGTTCGGGAGGCGGGATTTGTGCCCACTTCTCCACGGCTCGGTCCCAACCAAACCTTATTCGATAGTGGAGGCGACTAACAACTAGCCACACTCTGGTTTCACCAGGATGCTGCTTGCTCCCGCATCAATGCCCATGCTTCAGCCATGTCTTGGTAGTACCTCCACCCGAATGATCTACCTACCTCACCCGCAAGCAGTCAATCATGCTATCCTTACCTTCCAACCAATCGGCCAATCACGCTATCCTTACCTTTCAACCAACTCTTTCGATTCCGCTTCTGCAGCAGTATATAATCTCGGGCCCTTACCTTGATGCCTACAGCTCAATTTTCCAGTGATTGATGGCAGGAATCCGCGAAAGACTGCTTTTTCTTTTTCTTCTTCTTCTGTTCTTTCTGAATGGCAATCCCATCATAGCTAAAGGGATGCTGCCGCAAAAGGGGGCCGCTTTCTTCCCCCCAAAAATGCCAGTTCCACCATCAGGGCCCAGCAAGCAGCAGAATTCTGTTCCGAGGCTGTCAGCTGCTTCAAAGCGCCTTGTTCCATCCGGCGCGAATCCCCTCCATCACTAGTATTGTGGGGGTCTGACTTATATTGCAATATTGAATAAATGTACGAACCCTTTATATGTGGGTTCATTTCGTATGTATTTTTGTTTTGAGCGCTCCTGTTAGTGTAACGCAGGTCGTTGATGGATGGAGCCTATATCGATTTAGAATGTTATTGTTATGTTGATGCTATATGAAAGAATATAATAAATAAAAGTGGCTTCCATTCTTTAAAAATTTTTCATACTGTGTAAACGAACTTCAAGTCTTAATTGTGTACTCAACAGGAAGCGTCACAGCCTAGGTTTGGGCCACCTCCGATGTCGATCTGCAGTAATAGTTTTCGAAAGTCGTTTTCCGAGGCGTCAGCTATTTGCTCTTTCTAGGCCCTGTATCATGCAAATGTCCAACACATTTGTGCTTTCTAAGATCATCCTATATGAAAGATGTATGACATGTGTGGATAATGAATTACTTGCATGGTATGCAATCTTAACGTCCACTGAGTACAAAAGCTAAGACCTAATAAGAGAAATGAGCTTAGCACAACACGGGATAGAAACCTAATCCTAAAAGGTCACTGAACAATCATAGGAATGACAGAAATAGGTTCAGACCAAGTGAGAGAACTCTTAATGAGTTGGGCAACATAAAAGATCCTATTCGAAAATGGATGTAGGCTTAACTAAAGCCCAATGCAGGTTTCACTCTGTGGAATATAAGCCTAACTACCCTCTTAGAGCGTTACAAGGAATTTAGGGCCGGCCAAAGAGTTTCAAGTTTGGGTTAAACCATAGGTGAAAGATAGCCTACACAAGCTAGGCCTAACACAAGGCCCCATATAGATTCAGCTTAGGGGTTTATGAGAGATTGATTGATGGACCTAAGCTATACTTATAAGATTGAACCTAAACCAAAGCCTATAGACTGAATTAGGAGAGCAGAGGTTTAATCCAAGACCAGGTAAGCTTGCTTTCTCGAAGCCCAATGCCAAGCAAAGCCCTAGACTACAAGTGAAGAAATTGGCTTCAACTAAGCCCTTAACCCAACATGAGGTGGAGCCTTAACCCGACACAGGGACCCTATTAGGATAGTGGGCTTAGTCAGCCCAACATAGGTTGTCAACTAGAGTTAAGGTTGATGGTCCCTAAGACGAGAGGATTGGGCTTAGAACAAGACCCATCGGTGGATAAGATCACATCTTCATGACAAGAGGTGTACACCTTAGGCCTCACTCAAGGTAATGGGCCAAACCTAACGAGTCCAAACAAATCTTATTGTATGACAAAACCAGCCCAGAAAAGATGGGCCATAAACCGCTCCGTGGGGTCCAATGATTCTCAGAATGGCTTAGAATTGCACACTATTGCTATAACTTGGGTCTAGTCATAATCCTTATGGGCTCAAGTCGTATTGGATCCTAAGTCTCACACATCGGGCTTAATTCACTCCCCTATTTATTCTAAAGGTCCATCATAGGGCCCAGAAACACAGCCTATAAGTCAATTTTCCTAAGGTGAAAAAGAGTGGGCCCAACATAGAACCCCAAGCAATCTAACAAGCACACGCAGTCACACAAGACAGGGTGGACCTATGGGAAATTTCTAAGCTCTGACGTGTGGCTAAGTGTCTCCTTTTAACTCCGGTAAGGCTTGGGGGCAGGAAGCTCCCATTGTGCCTCTCAAGATGGGCTATTTAAGGTGGCCTACCTTGGTCATCAGCGGGGTTGCTCCCCTTGATGTATCTCATGGTCTGGAGTGGGCCATGGGTACTGGTCCGTGGGGTGGAGGAAACTGGTCGCGGTCACAGCACAGGCCGAGTGGGACGGGCGCCCGAAACTAGAATCCGCCGGGGGTGAAAAAAGTGCAAGTGTGTGCAGGTCAAGCTCATTGAATTGGGTCTTTGTTTGGAAATAGCCATGGACACATTGGAGTCTACCTTTTCTATCCCCAGTGGAGTCGCCACTGTGGGCACCCACACTTTCATCTCTCCACATCACTCGTTTGGATTCGAGTGAAGTAGAGGTAGATGAGAATAAGAAATTCTTTTTCCTATTCTGCAAATTCTCTTCTTGTTGCACCATGTCCAGACGAGAGCAGTGGAAAAAAAGTAACCATCGGATTCAAAGAATAAACCTTTCCTCCATAAACCTAGGCAAGACCAGAAGTTTATCTATCTGCAAAAGGCGCAGGAAACAGGTCGAAAGTAGGGCGGAGGGTGGGCGTAGCGGATTTGATCATCCTCTGCTCGTAGGGATCCGGGGCACCGCCCAGAAGCGTCACGGACGAACCTAATCGTCTCGCAGTTACGCGAACCAGTTCAATCAGCCACGACCGATAAGAAGTCAGACTAGTCAAAAGAGCAGTACGCACCTACATTTTAATACCTTCCAGCAGAAAAGCTCAACTAACTACAACAATAGACTGAGAGAATACCATACCAATAGACTAAACGAAGACCCCCCTCCACAAGGATAGAACACACCAATAAATAAACACTGCCCTCCTATCATTCACCAGGCTTTAGCTTTAGCGCTCAGCCCATTACCTAGAGATCATTGGATTCATTTGATCAGACTGCTCTGTCTGATACCATGTATGTGAAATATTGGACCTTGGATGGACATATAATAGTTCCGAATCGAATCTCTTTAGAAAGCAGATCTTTTGTCTCTTGCTTCGCTTTTGAATGTGCTATGAGATTACGTTCCCTAGGCTGATCCGTATGAGAGAACTAATCCTGCTGCGATGAGTTTGAATGAAACCTTTGCTCCTTCCCCGACGGATCAAGGGCCCTTTTCCAATTTGGCTTTGTGCCACGCCACTTCGGAGAGTGAAACGAAGGAAAATTTAGGTCATCCCATTTTGGTGCATGGTCAGGATTCCGTATGTGGGTCTGCCTTTTTCAGGAATTAGATGATCATTGGTGAAATTGCGTATAGGTCTGGGTGGGATGATACGAAATAAAGCAGTTGCCAATTGGCATGCGAAACCAAGAAGGAACTTACTTATTCACTCTTGAACTACAGGAATGCGTCACTGAAGACCGTCATGCTTTGCTTGATCTCCTGCGCCTACCAGGACGGATTTGCTTTACACATACTTTATTATATACCTTATATTCAAAACTAGCTTAATCTGAAACTAGCCTATCCTTATCATCTGTAACTAGCTATCGTAGACCTCGTAAACAGGATCAATAGGCTATCACAGAGGTAAGGAGGCATAAGTCTATCGCCTCTAAATGAGCCAAGCCAGTTCCTTAGTTTCAGGAAGTAGAGCGGGAGTGACTAGCCTTCCTTCAAAGGCCAGATGGGTGCCTTCACCTCTGTAATAACCTTTATCTCGAAAGAGATTAGTAAGGTCGTTGACCATTAATTCTCTTCTGTAACAAAGGAGCGTAGCGGCAGGCTCTCGCAGAGCTAAGCCTTCAAGTCCTATTGTCGGAGAGCTTTTTTGATCTTCGATCGGAGCTACTAATGTCTCTCTTTGTAAATTTTCATTCTAATTAAATCAATTCCATAGCCTACTCCTCACTCGGGCGATGCAAGGTGCGTAGCGGTCTCCCACGGGGCGGTAACTACCTCTAAGACGAGAGGAGAAAGAAGGGGGGAGAATTTATTTGAACATCTTCATCCCAGAATTCATCATCTGCAAGCAATCCACTTCCTTAAGAGCTATGACTTCAGCTTCTTTTTGGCTACCTTTTAAATGACTCTGACTATTGCTGCTAATAGATACCTGCTTGCTTCTTGCTTACTGGCAACCTTTATAAGATCTCCACCTTCAAGCTTTAGTACAAGCTGCTCTTTCTAAAAGGGGAATTCCGGTCCTCCGAGATGTGCTCTTGTCTCTCGACAGCGCAGTTAGGTCTTAGAGAAGGAACTGATCATGATGTATGGGAGTATTTACATGAGAAGCTCGTTCCCTGCCAGTTGAATCAGTAGCATCTGGATATAGATCTGGATCAGACGGGGCTGGATCACGATCCCGCTAAATAAATGGAGTTGTGTCGGAGGGAAGCTTGCTGCTTTCTTTTTATCCTTACCGCTCACGCCTCAGGAAGTGATCACCATGCAAAGAGCAAGAATTCGTTTTTGAGGTGGAGTAAGCAGCAATTATGAACTAGTGGGATGACCATCTTCGTCTCCGTCGTCACTGGTCTTATGTCCATTGGCTTTAAACCGGCCTTTCGCCTAACACAATCCAGCGTATTTGTCACGCAGAAACTCAAGAGCACAGGTTCATCTTCGACCTGCAACTGCAGCAAGGCCATAGCCTTTTCTTTTTTTCATTCGCTTAGGCGGCTAAGCCCGATGTGCTAGCGCTTGTGACCCAAGCCTGAAGTGACTGACTAATAAGAAAGTGAATTGAGCTCGGCTTTCTTTCTTTTATTTAGCCCATCAGAACCTATCTTCAAAAATGCAAACTAATGACATCACTTTCTATGAATATAGACGGAACCGACAACTAACTTCTTAATATGTTGGTTCGGTTGTCCTCTTCGCTAGCCTGAGTATACAACTATTTAGAACCATTTTCAGACGGTCAGAGACAAGGGATGGATGTAGCTAGGCTAGGTCAACTCTATCATTGGTATCAAACTTTTTTCCCTATAACGATCACTAAATAAAGATATGTGCTACTATACAGCTATCCCGACGCAGCGAAGCTAGGTGGTGCTATTATGGCGGGGGTCTACTTCTGCTCCATCGGATTTCTTTTGGTGGCAGGTCTTTCTATTACCGATATGGACCTCACTAATGGGTCTCGTTCTGTACCTAGGTATGGATCTATATCACTAGGGTCAATGAATCTGCTTCGTCTTTGATTTCTGGTCTTGGATCACCTACTAACTACTGCGCTGCGACAAGGACTGGAACTGCCTCTGGATCTGCTGCTCTTGTTGGTGCTGTATCCACTAATAATGGTTGGATTCTACTGCTGCTGTCACTGCCTCTTCGTTTGAACCTGGAACCATACGAGGTTAGATCACTAAGATCTTCTTGACTACGATCAAGAGGTTCGGTCTGGGTCTCGATCTGGAGCTACTGCATATGCGACTGGCCGGCTATAGAAGCTATGGATATACTGTGTATGGATAACAGGCAAAGGCTGGCTTAGATGGGCTTGGCTTGACTTAGACGGCTTAGTAGATGGCTTAATCTGCATAATCCACCTTTTCCACTTAAGCTCAGTTCACTAAGTCAACTGTTCCCTCTTCCTTTCCCCGCCCGGGTATGGATCTTGAACCTTATCTAAATGGCCTTCAATCTGCTCTGTAGGGAGGATAACGAAAGAGATCTGTAAATGCTCTAAAGTATACTGCTGGATCTTGGTATGGGTCTACTAGTCATAGGTTGATATGCTGTTAGCTCTACCGGGGATAGGTATGGAAGCAAATTTGGGTTCCAGGTATGCTTCGTCATAAGGAACTGAACAAAAGGCCAACAACTGAATCCCTATCATGAGCGCTGACGTCTAAAACGCGCAAGGGGAACCTTTACGTTACCCTTGCTTGCTCGCTTGCTGGCTAGCGCGAGCGCCCTATCACGTAAGGCGCGCATACTCTTATCAGCGCAAAAGGATATGACTCCTGCTAATAGGAGGGAGATTGACCCATTCACTGCGCGGACGGACGCCGGACGTTTGCCCGCCTTCGGTTATTAGCAATCAACCTTTTTTTATACTACCTCTCTGGTATGATCGAGGCATGCCCTATGCAATCTTCTCCAAAAGAGGTCGATCTTCCTGATCAATAGCTCGTTATTCTTAACAGAGTGGATTTTTTTATGGGTACCATTGCTTCAGAGAAAGGGCATTTTGCTTCCTTCTAAGGTGAGGTCTCAGACCTATCCCACCCGCCTCCCTCAGGCGGGGAAGCAGCCTTTTGCTATCGCGATACCTTGGACTTGGGGATGAGAAAGGGCATTGGCTTTCACCTTAAGTACTTGGTCTTATTATTTTATTCGAAATTTTCATTTTTCACTTTCACTTTTGCTAAGGGACCCTGGAAAACGTATGTGACCAAGTAGTCAGTATGCGCCCCTATTTAGCTATTGGGAAGGAGAAGCTCTCATTTTTCCCTGGTACTTCGATAGAGGCATTTCTTCACTCAATACCTGGTCCTAATAATAGCAGCATTGGGCATCCCATTCCCTCAGTAGTATGAGTTAATGTCAGGGAGTACCTCTCTCTATGGCTAGTCTTACACTCTGTGATGAATCAATAACTTATGGCACTGTGCACAGCGGGATCACTTCCTAGCTTATTACTAGCACACTGAAAGAGCTTGCTTTCTTTCCCCATTGATGGTTTACCTAGTGCTTAGGACATCCGGAATCATCTAACCTAATCCACACCATTGACACTTTGTCTTGGTAGGTTGGTTCTTTGGACAATTCTTGGTCCAATGCCCCCACCCAACCTTCCTTCACACCCTGCAAGCGCAATTGGTCGTCCGTGCTTGCCATATCATATTCCCGGGGAAACTCTCTTAGGTTTTGGGTGATCTCAGACTCTGTTCTTTCGATTCTAAGGCCTCCTCTACTGCAGTTTGGTAAGTAGCATACTCTATATTTGGTCTTGTTCTTGTGTTGTAAGGGAGCCGGCCACTCTTTTTTCTCGACTCTCGGCCGTCTATTCTCCTATTTATTATTTATATGCTTAGTTTAAGCGAGTTGCGATTCTTTTCTTTTGAAGGTCCTTCACCAAGTGAAATGTCCCCAACCTATGAATCCTCGTTTGAAAACGATGGTCAACAACGAAAGATGACCTATTTGCTTGCTTCTGGCTGGGAAGAAGAAGTCCCCTGAGAAAGGGTCCGCTGTGGTTGAGGCTGCCTCTGATGCGGCTGGAATTTCGTTCTCGGCCTGCTCTCTCTTTTTTTGTGAGTCCCGGTGGAAGGACTCCCAGAATTGACTACTGACGCCAAGGTGAAAGTTTTGCGATCTCGTATATTCAACTAGTTGATCGAAATGTGATAGAAGGGGAAAGGCGCTTCGGGCGGGTGATTATGCTCTGTGCATCTTTGGTTGTCAAAAAAATAGAATATGGTCTCGACCCAACACGCAATACTCACCAAAGATAGCAGAGGCGCCTTTAGCCTTTTATTTTAAGGTTAGATAGGGAACTCTCATTCTATCTTTACCCCTCCTCAAAGGGCTTCGATTGCTTAATCATCGCCAACATCTTCTCTTTCTCCCGACCCAATCCCTTTCTACCGAATTGTCCCGAAACCACATTTCCCGAAGTTCCAGCCGAAGACGCAGAAAGAGATACCGATCCTCCATCGGCTACATCCAACCGAATCAAATAAATAATAAGGAATATGGAACAGAAGCACCTTCCATACGAATGAATCGGCAGACGCCTAACCAACGGATCCCCTATCTCTCGAACCAACAGCTCCAGTTTCTACCGAAACAACATATCCTGCTCTTTCTCACGAATCTTAAGCCGGCTTGCCTTGGTTAATAACGATGTCCGTCCGTCCCTAAAGAAGAAGTCTAATGGGAAGAGGGCTAAGCTCAGCTCGCCTACTTCGGTTACCTCGGGCAAGGTCTGGTCGAGGGGCACATGCATGGTCAACAAGCGTGGTCATAAGCAAAGCTTAGTCCATGTTTTCGCAGCCGTCGGTATATGGAATAAGCTAGTAAGTCAGGTGGAGGACAGGTGGCTCGGTGCTCATGGTTATCGCTCGGCTCACTCAATTGTTATTCGGAGTCCGGAAGGAATGAGAGTCCTTCCCAGATAAAGATTCATTCTGTTATGGTCCAGAAGAAGAACCCTGGATAGTATGTCAGCACCCACCCCTGATTCCGATCAGACCGAAGCAGAAACAATCATTTCATCTTTAAGGCTGGGCCCCCGATCAACAATGCCACAAAGGGCATCACTGCCACGCCATTAGCCAAGATCACGGTACTCACCGTGCCGGCATCAGCAACCATGGAATCTTTGCCCATATTCCCATCAGCGACGCCAGCTATGGTAGAAGCATGCAAGCAAGTCCGACCCACCGAAGGCAGAAGCAGCACATGATGACCAGCGCCCGAGCTAAATTCGTATCACTCAGCCATTGAAGATACCGCTGCCGCCCTCTCGTTAGGAACCCCTACTCAAGAATCCAATCAAGATCAACGCTACGCGCCTAACGGCCTCTATTTCAGTTGTCACTTTTTGCATGGAGGCCGTTAGGTCAGCATAGAAGATTTGTTGCCGGCACCAGACTGCTTTGAAGATGGAGTCAAGCTAGCCATCGAAGAACTACAAGAGGTTAACCTTGGGACACCGGAGAAACCGAGACCAACATTCATCGCTGCAAGCCTTCCGGAGCCCGAAGCCCACAATCTTGTAAAGTTTCTGCGAGAATACAAAGATTGCTTTGCGTGGACCTACAGCGAAATGCCTGGCCTCGATCCACAGGTTGTAACACACTCGCTTGCCGTCAATCCTGAATTTTCATAAATCTTCGTTGCAGATGAATGGCGGCACTAGGCTCAAGCACCAGGAGAAAACTCGACTGAATATGCTCTACCTCTCGGGAATCGAATAGAATGCTTACAGGAAGTTGACTCAGATACCCGGTCCCTTCTCGAACTCGAAGGCAGTCATGAGGTAGGCAATCGAGGTTGTCCATCTGTTTAGCTTTAGCTATCGACGGAGAGGGCACCAGGTTCTTTTCTGAAAGAAAGGAAGCTTTTCAAACTATTCACCCGGGTGAATACTTTCTTCGATTCCTTCGAGGCATTCAGGGGCAGTAGGAGATACTCGACTTACGGACTCGGGCTTTGAAACAGGACTTGAAGTTGAAGATGGGGTATTCGTTCTGGGTTCATAATTGCTTTCATAGGCCGACCCTTCTCCCAAGCGCATTGAAGGATGGAACCAGGCGCGTAGCGGTATGGGTAGTCCACCCGAGCTTCGGTAGGGAAGTCCAGGAGCAGCACTAGAGGGAGATCGATCAGTACCGGATTTCATCTCTCCTTCATCAGTATTGAGATCAGTGTCCTATAAAGCGTGCGCTTCTTCTGGTAAGTAATCCGAGTAGTCCGATAGGCGCGTAGCCTTCAAGTACGGTTTCAACAGCATCGTAGCGCTTGATATGGCGTCTTGCTACTTGCCCGCATCAGAGCAAGCAGAGGTGGGCAGAGTAAAAGGTAACATATAGCGCTCCCGCTGGATCGCCCTAACTAGTCATATTGGTATGCATCTACTAGCCCGGGTATCGATATGTTACTGAAGCTGGTGGAACTACGTGAAGGAAAGCTCTCCTTCTATGATGCTATAGATCATCTTGATATAGCAGCGTAGAAAAGAAATAGGTGCTGCTGCCTCTCTGCTCCTTCTACCTTTACTTCTCCTGCTTGGGTCTCGCTCACGGATCTCAACCACGAAACTCAGAATCAGGCTCACGAGGCTATCTCGATCTCTATTGTGCAGCCTGAAGTAGTTAGTCCGGTTGGTTATCAAGGAGGAGAAGATGTCTAAGAAGGATTAAGTGCTTGATAGGCTAAGGAGGATGAGAATTCATTCTCGTTCCAGACAGACGCAGAGGATGGTGTAGAAGGAGACCCGTTGACGTCCTTGTCTTTTTTTTTGGTAAGGAAGCAGCGAAGCTGCTGACTACAAGGATAAGACCGTTACATTATAGTCGTCAAGAGCTTTCTTATTAAGTTCTACAGGGAAACCATGCCTCCAGACCTGGGCCAAAGAAAGCGATAGGCCCATTTTGCCAGCCAATCGGATGCCTCGTTCCCTTCCCGGAGGACATGAGAGAGTCGGGTGTGCGTGCAGTTCTTGAGCATGTCCCAGATCTGCAGTAAGATAGGAGCCTTTGCATCAGTGTCACCATTGATCCAGGTCATTGCTAATGAGTGAGTCACCTTCAAGGATCATCTCCTTGAGTTGCAGGCATTCCGTGGCAAATTTGATTGCCCAAGCTGCAGCTAGTAGTTCAGCCTGGAGTGGAGATGCTGCTGTCATTGGGGAAGCAGATAGTTTGCCAATCGATGTAATGTATCTTCCTCCCTCCTTGATGGTGGCCCCATAGGAAGCTTCGGAAGATCCCGTTTAACCAATCCACCAGAGTACCCGGTACCCAGCAGTTGGAAAAAAATATGAACCGGCATCGCTGCAAGCACAGCCTTGATTAATGTCAGGCGACCCATCATAGACAGCATATTTCCTTTCCAAGAGTCCAATCTCTTCAACACCTTATCTTTGAGGAATTGATAATCTCTGCATGTGGGTCTTGTCAAGGTGAGCGGCACGCCTAGGTATCTTCCTGGGTGGTTCTTGACTTGGATTTGAAGTAGATCCGCCAGCTTCCTTTTACTGGGCTGCAAACAATCGATGACTTGTGCATATTCACCCGTAGGCCCGATTGGAGGCAGTACTCCAACATGCATTCACACAATGCCTTGCAGTTACTTTCAGTTGCATACGTAAACAATGGGCCGTTAGGTCTGCAAATAGTAGGTGCGTGAGTGGTGGTTTACCTGTAGGCATGGGAAGGCCCTGGAGGAGTCTCGCTTCTGCAGCTCGATGTAGGAGTCTAGATAACACATCAGCTCCCAATATGAACAAGTATGGCGACAATGGACATCCCTGCCTGAGTCCAGTCTTTGATTCAAAGCTCCCTGCTAAAGTCCCATTCACCATGACAGAGAATGATGGACCTGTAATACAAGCCATGGCCCATTGGATCCATTGCCGAGGAAGTCCATAGTGGGTTAACACCGCTTCCAAAAAACTCCAACTCATCCGATCATACGCCTTTTCCATGTCTGCTTTGACCAGCATCAAGGCCTGTGACGCAGGTGCTTGCTTCAGAGAGTGCACTATCTCTTGGGCCAGCATAATGTTCTCCGATATTTGCCTTCCAGGGACAAGGGCCCCCTGTTCATCAGAGATGAGGTAGTGCAGTACATTCTTCAAACGATTGGCCAAGATCTTCGTGACTATCTTGTAGAGGGTGGTGCATAGGCTAATCAGCCTATACTCGCCCACCTCTTTTGGGTCCTTGGGGATTAAGATCAGTAGTGTTGCTTTCCATCTCCTCGGCAGTCTGAGTCCTTCATCAAGTAGAAGGAAGAGCTCTTCTTGTGGATCACTCCCTCCCCCCCCGTTCTCTTTCCATCCCCAAAGCAAGTTTGCCTATGCTCCTTTCAGTCTGTTCTGTTGTTATGATGAACACTTACCCACGAGCTTACCTGTCCAAAGAAAGCTGCCTGCTTCCTTCTTGTCAATGGGGCAAGTCAAGTCCTTTTCCTCAAAGATCGAGAGGGGCATATCCCTACAACCCAGAAAGCAGGGTCCCTCCAACCTCCCCAAAGCCATGCCCTCAAGTCCAGGGCTACAAAATTCCAACTTAACTTCGGAAGGCCGATGAAAGAACCATAGCTCATGCCCAGAAAGAAGCCAGTCCTTTTCCTTAGCCAGCCAAGCAATCTCCCACAATGCCATGCCCTGGCCAATCTATTAGGCCAGTCGAGTCAACTAAGCTCAATAACCAGGGTTTCACTCCGCAACTCAGGAACTTCTAAACTCAGAACTCGAAAGGAAAGGAAGGCAAACCCAACGTGGTAGCTACTGCTTTCCTCCCTATTCCACAAAAAGGAAATGGATCAAGTCCTTGACTTTCCTGTCTGGAGTCAGACGGAAGAAATTTTTCTCTTCTATATATCGATAGACAAAAGAAGAATCTATCGTTGATTTGATTGAAGATGGGTTGAGGAATTCTGGCTTCTGCTTCAATATTTGAAAGGGACATCGACATCACTCTGGACCTTCCGCCCAATGAATGGTCTATTCCACTACCGCTACCGAATCCCAAGCTGATATGTCAAAACCTACAAAGTTTTCGTTACCTGAGTTGGAAGCCAAAGTTGTCCTAGTTGAACTAGCCTACCTTACCAAGGAAGGATGCATTGCTGCATATCTGTTTGCCAAGTCGGTCTACAAACTGGTGAGGCGGTCTGGTCTTATTTCTTTTCACTGCCCTTTCTTTGAAGCAGTGTGCTCTAAGCCTTGCTAAGGCCTATGCAGGAGAAGTGAAACCAGGCCTAAAAAATGTTCCAGTAGGCTATCCCAAACTCATTCCGTCCTTCCATAGAAGGATGATTCAACGGAGGGAGCGGATCAATTGGTGCAGTTGTATTTGTCTTGGTTCTCGTTATCGAAGACTATTCAATTAGCTCCGAGATTAACGAAGAAGAACTTTGTTGAGTCTATGACAACTCCACCAAAGGATCTCGATACCATCCTGTAGGTCTGCGATATGGTGAAAACCAGATGCAAGGACCTGATGGATCGGTATGTACCTTGGATCCACAAGATCCCTGTATATCAAGGGATTACGTGGGAGCCAACCTGGAAGGTCCCAAGCGCTGTACCCCAGGGGAAGGAAGGAGGCCTTCTTGGCTTTGACCTATGAACTGTCGGCCTTTGGTACCATGTGAACATGTTCACATGCTGGGGGCCACTTCTTTCGGTGGTTTGTGGAGAGAGCGTGTGCCTTAGGCCTTCGATCCGAACAAGACTAAAGCTTACCATGATGACATGGAATGCTTTGAAAAGTGGGTGGGTCCTGCCCACCTTTAGTCAAATCGGCTATACCGCTTATTTTGGTAGGTTGGCTATGGTTATTGCCCATGAATCCTCGGCGGTTCCATTGGAAATTACATTAAACAAAGGTGACTGACGCCGTACCCTCGGTGGTTGATGACTGTATTAAGTCGGATCCCCACGGACGGTACCTTTAACCAAACCGGTCCTCTTGACCGAAGTTTCAACCGATGGTTCTCTTTGGATGATCAGTCGGCTACTGATAGGTTGCCGCTTTCATGTATTCTATGTTGATGGCTGTCTTATTCGGCCCTACTGTGGCTAGTTCTGTAGTGCAAGGGGGTGCTAAGTTTTAAGGCCTTCGCTGTGACCCGGTCCGCAAGGAGTCTGTGGTGACCTTCCGTCAGGGACAGCCCTGAGGGTATTATTCCTCACGGCCCCTGTTCGCCTTTTCCCACCATGTTTTGATGTGGTTGGCAGCAGATCAGGTTTATCCTGGCCAAAAGTCTTCGACCGGTATGCGGTACTGGGTGATGATATAGTCATTACAGACCTCCGGGTAGCGGAGAGGTACTGAGAGCTTTTAGAGGTCTCACGATTTCTGAACAGAAGTCCGTGACTTCCACTCGGGGGTGCCTTGAGTTTGCGAAAGGCTTTCGAGTAAGGGGTGGTGAGAAGGAGCTTGAATCGGGATAAAAAGAGGAGGGGGCAAGATCGTCGATTTGTATGCAAAAAAAAGGTTCAGGGATCAATCAATTCTATTTTGAGGCAGACAATCACGTGAACCATACATACATAGGACGCATGAACTAGACTATTCTCCATATCCGCGAATTAGATCTATCTGTCTGGCAATCAAACATAGGTCCGGCCCTTTGAAGGCATTTAGCTCAAGGGTACCGTTCATCGATGGGGCTCTCTTAGGAGGATGAATATGTGTACGATCATGAATAGGGATTCCCTGGTGGTAAAGGTTGCGATCAACTGACAGCATCGTGGAAACTAATCTTTACCAGTGGAGAAGGGAACCTACCGAATGGAAAACCTTAGTCTTCTATCTAATTCGACCGCAAGCGAGAAAGGTGGCATAGTTTTGGAAGTAAAAACCTACATATTGGTATTGTGTTAGCATACCCTTAATTCACCAATCTTCGCTTTACGGCAGAAAGAAGTGCTCCGTTACCTGATCAAGCAACCAAGCTTTAGGGACCAATAAGATCGAACACAAGATCTTTTTTATAACAGTGGGAATATTACTACTTAGAATCGGTCATAAGTTTTCATTGATCTCGGACTGATAGCACTTAGAATGGCTTTTAAGGGCACATTTAGTCTCCGATTGAGAGAGAAGTCAATCTTCTGAATGACGAAGACTTGTCTTTCTAACCAAGGTTCTATAGAGAGCCGAAGTTGGCAGAGGATAAGATGTCTCAACCTGACCTTCCCGCCCCTACCCTACTATGTTAATGTGTACGCATTAGTGATGATAGCTGTCAATGTAAAGACCTCGAGAGTAAGCATCTCTAAGGGAGACAGACCTTTTAGCCTAGCCGTTAAGAGTGGCATCTACGTGAGGTAATCTTTCTATATCTTATAAGCCTAACAATGGATCCTGCCTGTGGAATAGAACCAGAATAGGGGCCCTTTGTTACTGACTTTTTACTATCAGACTGACCACTACCAATTAACATTTACTCGATTCGCAAACATCTGGGCGGAAAGCCAATAGGCTTCGTTTGGGGGATCACCTAACTTTGACTGTGATATTGCTTAAAATCCAGATTGACCGAACAACGAAGATAAAAGGCGAGCAGGCGGGAGATGTCAAAGCCAGTGCTCTTGCTGTTAAAGGTGATAGCCCGGAAGGAAATAAATGTCTTTCGCTGTCTGATCCTATTCCCGAAACTGAAGATGATTCTCCGTCGGATTCGGGCTTAGAGTAACTTCTCTCACACGAAAAGACGACATAAGGGATGTGGTCGAGATGAGATCACTGGTCTCTTCTTTAGAACAAGTTCCGTGCTTTTCTTCGATCCCCTAACCGAAAGCAGCAGGACAAGAGCCCATTCTCTTCAATGGGATCAACGAGAGTTGCAGACCCTATCTTAGTCCTATGGGATGTGGGGAGCTTCGCTTTCATTTGGCAGCTAGCTAGCACTCTCAGCTTAGGGAAAGCGTCCGGGGACAGAGAGGTCAGGCGGGGATAGAGGGGCCAGGTCTCTTCCGCTAGTGATCTCAGCAAGAATTTCATTGATGCCGTTGGTTGCTTCCAAGCAAGAAAAGGGCTGCGCGAAAAGGCTATAGGTCATCGGCGATGTGACATGACAACCGGGGAGACAGGAAGCGAGAAAAGTCCATAGCTAGTCGCTGCTCACCCCTTGCTTGTTCGATCGGGGAAAGAGTACCAAACAATCCGTACCATGCTTTCGGGGAATACTTGAAGAAGGAAAAGCTTCCTTAGCGAAGCGGGAAGGGAAGTCTCGAGAATATGGCTCCTAAACTAGTCAACTTTTGATTCCCACTTTAGCTGACAGCTATGCGGTGTGGAACAGCCAATTCCCTGCTTGGAACTAACGATTTACCCATAGGCACTCTTGCTTCCCTCTGACTGAGGGGATAGTTTTAGTAGTTGAATGAATTCTCCGATTTCCCGATGCACCACTTCCATCACTACCGCCACTTCCTATTCCCCTAGGACAGTTACCAGATCAGCACAAGACGCATAACAGCCAAGAACTACCGAGAAAAGATCTCATGCCAATATTTAGGAATAAGAGGCTTTTGTCGATTGCGCTTGGAAGGCAAGCCTTTAAACCTCACCTCAATGGCACATGTTTGCGACGAATAAGCTGTTAGAAGGACAAATGCCAGGAATGAGAGCTGCAAAGGCAGAGACCTAAACCTATGGACTAGACCGATGTTGGGAATGCCAACCGCCCGGAAGTAGGAGCGAAGACAGAAGCAACTCGTCGATCAGCTATCACCACATCGTCGCCGAGAATGGCATAGCGATCAAACTAGTGACTGTCTACGGCTTATGCCTTCACTCGGGGGAGAGCCCCCATCCAAAAAGCAGAAAAATGAAGAAGTGACGTCCAAGCCCTCGGATGGACCTAAGCTAAACTAGACTCAGTCCGAGCTCCTGCAAGAAGGTCCGAAGTAGAGTGGCATGGAATCGGCCGGAAAAGACAGATCTGAGAATTGCGTAGATAGAGTGAGATGCCACTTCAAAGATGCTGCTTACCTAGGATGGGGTGCTTTTCGCTCCTTTGGCTTTCTTTCTCCCGGAGACCATGCCATTCCTCGGCACCGACCTTCAAAGTCAGATGAGGAGCTGGCTTCCCTCAAAGTTGCTCTGGCTGACTTGCCCGTTCCGCTTCTCTCCCGCTTTTCATTGGGCGGTTCTTCATACTCAATGGGGCGAGGTGAAGCCCCTGAGGAGACCATTACTAGTAGTACCGATCTGATCTCAGGAAGTCTAAAGTCAGTAGCTTGTGCTTGGCAGTCCTAGTTGGATTGGAGCTGCTATCGCTCTTCACCTTTGAAATGGAGCTCCTCCCCGAGCTATACTAGCGCCTCTCCCTATGGTCGAGCCTAAGGTAGAGTGGCCTTTAGCGCCTTTGATGAAGAGTCAACTCAGCGCTTTGCCCCTTTCTATCCCGCCCGATCCGCTACTTCTGGTAGAGTGGTGTCAGAGGGCTGTTCCGATGAGAGAGGGTGATCAAGAATCAAAGCAGCTGTTCACAATCCCGCTCTTTCTGTGATCGTATCCCGCTTTTCTTCTTGTTGCATCGAATGCCATGGTTGGCTCTTGGGGAGGGAAGGAAAGCCCAAGTCAAATAAAGAGGCCAGGGCCAGAAGTGAAGCTGCTTTCCCAAGCGAAGAGGACCGTGCAATGTATTGAACTGAAGAAAAGAAAGCTGAGACGCAAGACAATCCGAAGACGATGAGAATCCTCTTTTCCCTGTCGTTGTCCCACTCTTGATCTTATCTACGTTCTTTCAAGATGAGAGGAGGTCTCCCATTCTATGACTGGCAAGGAGAGTTCAGGCATCGGAACAGGAGCTAGACCTCTGAATGAATCTAAGCGACTATCACCCGGTTGAAGGGAAGGAAGGGCTGCATAGCATAGCATCGATTAGTTCGCACCTTCTATTCGAGTAGAGATCCCCATTCTATCATCGGGCAAGCAGGAGCGGCCACTCAACACTCAATTTCACTCGAGTGACTACGCCTATACAGTGGCATAGCGGGGAGGAACCTGCTCTTATAGACGAGATTAGGAGAGAGGGGGTTGTACCAGCTAGAAGCCATCAAGCAGTTAGAAGACTTCCTGTCCTCCCTTCCCTTTTTCCCTAAAAAGGAAGGGGACTTCGCTACTAGTCCGAAAGCCAGAAGCCGAAGGAAAATGAGACTAGTGAAGACTAGGGAAAGAGCGGCTAGCTAACTAGCTGATAGAGATGGCAGAGCTCCTTTTTCACTAAGAGCTGCAAAGGCGAAGACCACTACCTTAGCTCCCTCCTTTGCTGATAGAGCGCCATAAGTCGGATGCAGGGGCCTAATAAGATCGGCAGAGGGGAGATGGTTGATAGCTTAGGTATTAGGTTTAGCAACTAAATTGGGGATGGGGAGCTCCTTTCATATTGTATCAGAATGACAAGAAAAAAGAGATGGGCTGAGTCTAGCTTGGGACGAGGCTTAGAGAAAGGTAGTTTGCGAGAGAGATGGCCAGGCAGTTCTTAAGATCAGCAACTCGGCGGATAGAGAGCTTGAGCCCAATGGACTTCTTATTGATGAATCTCGCTACCTCTTAGCGTCAGACTGGGGGATTCTCGACATAGCTAGCTAGAAAGAGGGGAATTTCTGCGCAGATGGACTTGCCAACCTAGGTCTTCATATCAACTCGGTACAGTCTTTAGAGATCCGCCAGAATTCATTACTTCTTTACTCTTTTCAGATCTAGTAGGTCTTGCCCTCCCACCTAGGCTAAGGTTCGGTCTAGTCCTTTTTCAGTTAAGGCGGCTAAGTGAGATAGTAAGCTTGCTTGCAAACAAGGTAAGGTTGAAAAAGTAAGGAAGAGAAGAATTCCTTTTCAATCATGGCCCTTTCCCTTGCGGATGTCCTTTCAAGCCGGATTTATTTACTAGCTTAGCTATCCTAGTATAAAAAAGAGAAGGGGTAGACTGAATTTATTGACATAAGCTCAGGAAAGGAAGGAGGACAGGCGAAGTACTCTCGTGAATAGAAAGAAAAGTTTCTCCTTCTAGGCTAAGTAGTTCCGTGAAAGCCTGCAGAGTCAAAGGCCTCTATCGCTTATAGGGACTCAGTTCCAGGACCCCTTCTTTAGTCAATGGACTACTAGGATAAGGGGATGCTTACTTTTATCAAATTGATAGTGACAGTCTTATATATAAAATATGAGTTCCTTCAAGCTTTCCTATTCATAATAAGAGAGGGGCTATCAATAAAATAAGAAAACTAGCTGTCAACCTTAGTTAAAAGGCTTGGGAAAGGAATTCATTCTTTCGTTCCTTCTTGCTTTTTCCCTTCTTCTCGGGCTCTTCCTGCCTTGAAGAACCTTCTTCTTCGGGAATGAGGACTGAAAAGCCTATTGCTCTTAGGGGGAGTGCGCCTTCGTCCTAGTCTTTTACTAGTAAAGGGTCTTCAATCTATACTTGAAGTAAGCAGTTTCACTAAGAAAAGCTAGCTTGCAACCAATTCTAGTCAAGAGTAAAGAATAGAAAGCCTTATCAGCCTATCGACCTTAGCAAGCAAGCTGTCTTTATTTTGACAAATAAAATTGGATTGAACTAGCCTAGCGAGTTTAGCCTTCTTCCCTTGATTCATTCCTTCCTTCAGGCCAGGAGCTAGCTATCGAATAAGGGATAAGACTGTGATTTGACTTAGCGTCAAGGCCAATATCCATCATTCTCCTAAAGAATCAGGCTTCCGCTCTTTCAAAGGCGAGTCTGAAAATAGAGTAGACCTTTGCTCGACTCCTTCCTTCAAGAGGCAGGCCCCTTCTTTGGCCGATGAATCGATGTACCGATCTTCCCCTTAGGTTTGTAAATTGTAAGAAGGCTAGCTTGTCGGCTAAGAAAGCTTACCTTAGAATTGAACTATCCTAGACTTTACTAGCCTAGACTAGCGGAAGGGGAACTAGGTCTCCTTCTACTTTTAGAATCTGAAGGAGGTGACAGCTTTTATGCCTTGTTAGCTTATGGGCATGCTTTTCTGTTCTTTCTCTTGAATAAGACAAAAAAAGTGTCTTCGTCTTCACTCTCTGTTATCAAGACACTGAAAGGTAGCGAAGCGTAGTACAGTAGACTGCAAAGATCAGCCTTTGACCCGAAGGTCTTGGAGCTTTCTGAGTTAGACGGACACTTCCTCTTATGCTTGACTTGCTTGAATACCAGCCGTGACGAACGACAGTGAGGAGGGGTACAGAAAGCAAGAGCATTAAGCTACACTGGAAGAAAGACCTGGGTTTCAGCTACCAGCGGTTTCAGTATTTTCTTCAGCCTCCCCGGCGTCTGAGGGGGCTGGTTAATAAAGAATTCTTTGTTCTCTTCTTTCCCGCTGGCGTCTACGTCTAAGCTCTCAAGGACTCGGATTAGTCAACAGGAATTAAATCTAAGGTAGCTCGAGCGAGGAGCGGAGACTATGACCGACTAGCCTTTGTGATTTGATTGCTTATTCGAAGGCAGACTTGGACTCCATTCCTTGGACCAGGCAAGAGTTGCATGTGACCAGCAATAGCTACCCACCTAACATCTCTTTCTCCCCAAGCGGAGCATCAACTATGAAAAACATGCTCAGGCCCAGAAGACACAGATTGAGGAGTTTACCTATTGGACTGATAAGGTTATCACATATCTGACCCAGTCAGGAGAAGAGATAAAGAAAGAGGAGAGGGAAGGAGGAAGTTGAGTGGAAGATATACTCCCCAACTGACCAACTCGGGCTTTTCTGCCTCGAACGAGACTTTATCCCCGGTCACAAGAATGTCACTAGAAGCTCACATGGCGGAAGCACCCGTGGGGTAAATAACCTTAAGATTGGATGGTTAGAAAGCCAGTCCAGAAGTCCAAGATCAGCTCTGTAAGAAAAGAAGGAGTAAGCACATTTCCAAGTCGAATCTCCTGTCTTAGGAATAGTGTTCATAGGCCCAGCAGGCATCGAACTCGGGAAGGAAGCCATTCAGCTGTAGTCAATAGAAGAGTTTACTTATATCCCTCATCTCATTCCGAAGGAAAGGTCAGCTTGGCGAACTCTCGGGAAGGCTTTGAAGGGACTTTGGAATCGAACTCGATGTGCACCAAAGAAGTAAGGTCAGTGTTCAGCTGTAGTAAATCCCAGAAATGGATCTAAACCCTCTTGAAAGGGAGTGAAGAGAGCCCAATCAAAGGGAGAAGAAAGACATACAGGCAGGCATGAGGCTTTGCCATTGAGTCAGCGCTTTCAGTAACAGTAAGCCAAGTGCGGAAGGGAAGCTGTAATAAGAGCAGCAGGAAGCTCTAGGAAATATCATCGAACTCATTGGATTGGTATCTGGATTTGATGAGGGTTGAAATTGAAGTTGGTTAAAAAAAAGCTATAATACCGGACTCTTTCAGGTTGCCATTAGTCGGGAATGAGCGAGAAGAGAAGGCTTCAAGCCTAGAAGTCAAGTCAAAGTGGAGTCCAAAACAGTTGAGGAAGCTCTCAGCTACTACTAAGAATTTCAGGAATACTCTCTATCACTGCAGAAAGAATTTCGTATAGAAACTGCGCCGTCAATGTTCATGATGTCAAAAGGACCAAGTACGATGGATGCAGATATGAGTGTCAAGTCAAGTCAATCCCGCCCAAAGGAGCTTTATGAAAGCCGGTCTCCGGGATTGAAGGACTGGACACTTTGTCTCGCTGTCTAATCGTTTTGGTTGATATGCTTAACACATCTCTTCTCTGATTAAAAGTGCCATCAGTCAGTAAAGACTTCAGTACTCTCATCAACCAATCATGGACTGGTTTGAGAAGCCTCTGATTGACATAGTTACCTATGGCAAATATGCGTCTCTTACCTGCACCTTCAAGAGACTGACCTAGTCGACCTACCGCGGGTGGTACGTTATACTCCTCGATAGAGGGTAACTTAGGACCAACACATCTTTCAAACCATTCAAGGTCTGATTGAGTGAAGGCCTCGTTATTCTCATCGAAGGCATAACGGATCCTTTCCCTCCAGAGACAGCCTTGTGAGTACTGTTCTCCTTTTGCATGAACAAAATAAGGAATCTGAATCCTGCCATCTCATAAGGAAGCGTATGGAATATTGATTTGACTCTACATTTCCTATACGGCAACTAACATCTTACGATAAAACAAGACAGCCTTAGCAGTCGCCACTGAGGGGACGGTCTTCCAGGTCGGTTCCCACGTAATCCCTTGATTAAGGGGATACGTGGCAGTATCCGGGACATACCTCAGAATTAATTCCTTAGCTTTCTCTTTTATGCTACCAATTAACCCCATACAAGGGTCAGCTGGTTGCACTATGTTAGCAAATGTAGCCTTTGACACTTTCTTCGCTAGCAAGATTACTCTTGATAGAGAGAAAAGTGACAAGTACAACTTTACTAACATATCCGCCTTGCTATCTGACTTTCTTATAGCCCGACGGTGATGGGCAGGAATAATCCTGGGCAGTCCCGTCCTTGTCAAAGATACAGGGACGGATAACAGTCCGGGAGACACACCTCCCTCACCATAGAACCTCTGAAGCGATGTTGCACATTGCTTTTATTTAAATACAATGCAACAAACAAGGGTCCAGATTTTCTATAGAGCACCATTATCCGCTTAGCAACAAGGTATGCAGATATGCACAATTCCTTAGTCAGACCATCAGCAACAATTAAGATTACCTTATTAAAGATAGATCTTAATGTCGAAGACTCTTCCAAAATTGCCATGGAATAGGATCTATCCTAACTAAGTTAGAAAATAGTACACGCATCGGTTCACTGATTGTTTTGCCCTCTCAGGGTTTTCCCCTGAAAGGCTGGCTTCAGCACACCACGCGTTACTAAGATGGTGCACCATGTGACACCAAAGTTAGCATAGAGTTCCCATCCCACACGATATAACACTTGGTCAATCGTAGGAAGGCACCTTGGTATGACCAAAGGTCTGTAAGTTACTTGGTTAATCACACCAAGTAAGCAGACAGTGAGGTTAAATAAACCAAATTTCTGAGACTCAAACCTAGGATCCTGTCCCTCGACCGAGGGTCCTAGTCTCATCCACCGGCTATTCGCCTCTTTTGGCATAGCCGGATCACCATTTGGCGATCAGACTATGAATAAGGGAATGACCCTTATTCCGCCCACCGGAGGTTTTCCGGTTGACGTCCCACATCTCTTCTATTCATTTGAATTCTCTACTTTTTTATTCCACTCTTAACTTAAGACTGATGAAATGAGGCTTTTTTGTTGCAAACTATGTGCTTGCAATCACTTGGAGTAGGATGATGTTGAGCCATTCGAGGAGTAGGCGGGGAACCCCCTGAGCCCGTCAACTCATTCCATGAATGTTCCTTCATTCACCACGCGGCTGAATTCGATTCCGCAGCATTTACAATGGAGTCATCCGAAAACGAGAAAATAGAGGCGTCAAGACAGACATCTTCAAGACGGCCTTGTCACGAGCTGGACTCGAACCAGCATCCCCGGGGGAAAAAGACAGGCCCAGCAAACTACCATTCATGCTGATCGTGACTTTTCAAAAAGAAAGAAGAGAAAGAACTGAAGGGCCTACATTACAGGTTGTTTGCTTACCAATCCATCCTGGCTAGCTCCTCCTGCTGATATATGCCTCTCTATTGGCACTGTACGGTCCTTACCGAAATCGGATTTCCTTTTCTTTCCATACCCGGCTCAACATTTTTGGAAAACAATCGAATGACGGCTTTTCAATGACTTGGCCATTCAATCTTGTGAACTAATCGAGACCGAAATTGGATAAGGAGATACGAACGGAAAGGAATAACCAATCGATGAAAGAACATGAAACCATTCTGTTTCTATAGAGGTACGGGAAAGGGTTGGGGGCAATGAAGTAGGTGAAGTGGTTGGATTTTGCGAGCTGTTCCAACCACTGCTGGATGCCATTCCAAGAGCCGAACGAGAATGAATACCACACAGAAAAGTCAAGATCGGGCTTCCTAATGGAATGTTTAACCGATCCATTCCGGATCGATCGAATTGGTACAGAAGTTGTAACATGGGAAAACCACATAAAACACAAGTTATTTGAATAACCCAGTGACCTACCAATTGTAGAAGTAGGATCTTTGGCAAACAATTAGGACTTAAGTAATACAATTCGAGTGTACCAGATTCTTTCTCATTTCGAAAAAAAGGTTCGGAAAGAAAGGAAAACAACAGAGAGATCCAAATCAAACCGAAATGGAAATGAGATAATAAGCTTTTTTGAAAACCTATCATTAAAGGCGTTACGACAATATACAATAGGAATAAAAAAAAGCTCGTGATTGGTGTGGAGGGGAAGATCCGCTTATGAAATAATGATAGAAAGAGTCGTCTCATTTCCTTTATTCTTCGTGTTCAAACGAATTCATTTACTTCGACGGCTGGTAATGTCAACTAATTTTTCTCTAAGCGTTTGAGAGTAGGCCGATTTCTCCCTTTGGTTTAATGCATCTTCGACGCTTTCTCAGCTCCGCTATCGAGATAGACTTGAGCAATACTTGATGGATCGCTCCGCTACTACCTACTTGACTAAAAGAGAGATTATTCACAGCTAGCAACTTGACTAGACCCCCCTAAACCACTTGAAACTCAAGGAAAGACAAAGAGCAACTACTTGAATCCTAGTATTGACTGTAGAAAGTATTCCCATAGATCCACAAGACATATATTGCGGGGCACCTTTCCATCATGTAGAAGTTCGGTAGCACAGGTCTGACCAACTCCAAAGGGTGGACTTCCGGCATGAGGGAATAGACAAGACGGCTACAGTTGGCAAGAGAAACTAGACCTGAGAGTATCTTGCCGCATGAACTTCCGTGGTGACATGCACGCTACTAAGCGAGGGTTGCTCACAACCTCTTTTCTATATTAGACAATCCTCCTACTGCTACTGCTTCCTTTTTCTTGTTACTGCTTCGCTGGACTGATAGCGCACTGAAGCGTACCAAAGGATGCACTCTTCACTGCCGCTTCCATGGTTAGTTTATTCTGGGCACGATTGAGAAAGCCGTCTGAAAGCACTATCCTCTTCGTGAAGGCGAATGCCTACGTCCCGCCTACGACCCTCGCTGGGTTCTAGTGCACTCCTCCAGCATGCTTATTTCCTTATGGTGAAGCACGAGTCTAACTCGCAGGACCGTAGAAGGAGCAATCCCTACGTCTAATCCCCTCGCTCCGCTTGGACCGGCTTGGGTACTGATTGGTTCCCCTTAGGTGGATTGGTCGCTGCAAGGCTATCTGTCTACTTGGCTCTGGTTCTAGGCCTTTCGCTTTGGGCTATCTTCTTTCTCCTCCTTTTCTTGGGACTTGCTTTAGGACAGTGTTCATAATCCTCTATTCCCTCTCTTTGGATCCCACCTTGTTCGAAAGACGACCTCAACACAAGGAGAATGGAAGTGCTGTTGATTGTGCTCCTCGAAGAAAGAAAGTCAGCATCGGGGATTTAAACTACTGCTACAAGGAAGCTTTTCTGCTTTTCAAAAGAAAAAACCTATTCACTCCTATCCCAGATGAAAAAAACTGGAAATCAAAGTAGGTTCGGGTTCACATTGGGGAAATAATCTCATTCTCTGAAAAAAAGTCAAAAAATGGTTCAACTACTAAGGAATCGAGAAAGAAAAAGGGTCAGCATTCTATTTCTGAATCAATTCTTCAATTTGGATAGAAGGATGTTCTCTTCGAAATCAACTGCTGCAATAGAGGAGTTCTTTATTCAAGTGTATTCAAAGTTAAGGAGTATCTCATCGTCGGAAGGTCAAGGATCAAACACTTCTCAATATCAAGATGAAGTCATCAAATTGTTGCATGAGAGAAAGGGGTCGTCTTCTTTGGTTTCCTTAAGAAATGATGAATTGGAAAAACTACAACACCAGATTGAAGATCTGACAATGAAGTTTGATGATCAAAGTATATATAAGACCATACCGACCTTGTTAAAAAGATTAATTCTGAAAGATAAGCCATCAGCAAAGGACTATCTTAAGTCCACTCTTCAAAGCCAGGATGATTTAGAATTACTCAATTACTTTGATCAGTATACATTGGAGGCTATCATTCTTCATGTATTCGGTATGGTCTTTCACTCACTGAAGGTGGACTCAGCTGTCCGTCTAGCTACCCTCTTAGATCAGCTCGACTCAGCCGTCCGGGTTAATGCTGCATTGTTGAAATCCCGGAAGCTTGGTAATAAGACAACTAACCCCTCGAATAATGAAGAAGAGATAGAAGAGGTAAAGAATAATGAAGAAAAGATAGAAGAGGTAAAAGATGTCAAGTCCAAGAAAAAGAAAGCTCGGGCACAATTGTTGAAAACATATCAAATAGGAAAGGAATTGGTCAACTTCTTATTTGAAAGAGATTTGATAAAGGAGATAGATTTAAAGAATGAGATTCTTATTAAGATTAAGAAGAAAGGGAAATTTTTCTATCAACTCAAGAAGTTTGTAATCTGTAACTTTGAATTATCAACCCTTCCAATCAAGCTAAACCTACCAATGGTAAGCCCACCAATCGATTGGACTGTTTCCGAATCTGTTGAAAAACCTTCTACCCTATCTGATATTTATGGTGGTTACTTAAGCCAGCCAACTGGAGATATCTACCATCGCTACCGGCTCTTAACTTCCCATGACTATAGCCATTTTAATATATATCTAGGGGAGAAGTACAGAGAATTGTTAAATGTGATGAACGCGCTTCAGTCGCTGCCGTTTATGATCAACAGAGAAATGTTGTCCTTCATTCAGAATCATAGGGATAGCTTAGAAGAATTTGGTCTTCTCATGCCCTCATTCCTTGCTTCCTTAAATCAGAAAAAAGCCCTCAATATACTAAGAAAATCTTACGAGGAGGATGAATCTATTAAGAATCTAACCACAATCCCTTCCTTGTTTCAGAGCTTACTAAAGCGCATACAGCGTGCTCGTTGTGAGTCCTTTATCCTAAGCCTAGCCTCGGCCTACGATGGCTATAATTTCTATCTCCCAGCCTTCCTTGACTTCCGTGGTAGGATCTACCGCTCTGGAATCTTGCACTTCCATGAGCGTGATCTTGCTAGATGCCTGATTCTCTTTACTAATCAAAATCAAAAGACATCTTCTGAGGATTGTCGTAGAGTCTTGTCCACTGCAGCTCCCTTCCTTTATCAATCCTTCTCTACAACCAAGGAGTCCTATCAATGGTATGATAATAAGAGAAGCATATTCAATACTTCGGATTATAGTCTCATCCAATTTGCTCAAAATGCTAAGAATCCTTTTCAGTTCATAGCAAATGTGCTAGCTATCGAAAGGAATGAAACAAATCCTGCTACCGTCCCTGTAACCCAAGATGCCTCAGCTAGTGCATATCAAATTATGAGTTACTTATTGTTGGATCTTGACCTCGCTAAGCGAACCAATTTAATCCCATCCTCTTCCAAGAATAAGATCAGGGATATTTACTCTGAGATCCTAGAAGAACTCATATTCTTCTTGCATAAGAATTTAGATCCTACTATCACAGAGCTGGTTTGCTCTCGCATCAATCGTAAGCTCATCAAAGCTATCTTTATGCCACTTATCTATGGTAAGACCATTATTGGCATTACTACAGATATTAAGGGTGTTCTCTCTTCCGTCCTAACCCATAAGGAATGCGTCGATGTCGCCAAAGTCTGCATGATGTTCTGGAAAGAGAGATATCCTCACTTAGTAAACCTAATCAAGTTGATTAGCAATATAGGCTGGTTCTTCTCATCATTGAATAGACCTATTTATTATAGCGTCCCCATGTATACAACAGTGCAGGATTATATGTCTCTTAACCCGGTGAATATCTGGATTTATGATTGTTTAAACAAGAAGAGATGTAAGGTGACTCTAAGAACTCCCACGCAGAAACGGAATCGTAGGAAGAGTGAGGTTGCTACCTTCGTCAACTTCATCCATCAGAAGGATGCCCATATTGCTATGAATGTGGTTATAGAGACTTATAAGAAATTTCGAACCTCTCTCTACACAGTCCACGACAACTTTATTACAACAGCAACTTATGCAAATGAGTTAGTCAGAATCTATAGCGATGTCTTTAAGGAGCTCAATGCACCACTCGTTGTCATAAACAAGCTAATCTATGAGAACCTCAATGAGACACTAATATCAAAGGTCTTGGATATCAATGATATCGAAAGCATAATATCAAATATCAAAGAGTTTTTAGATTGGAATGTCAAAGATCCAATTCCAATAAATCAACTTAAAGAAATCTTCTTCTATTTAATACCTAAGTCAATAAGCAAGAAAGAGAGGGGAAATTGGGAAAAACGGATCACGGGAATACTAACAGCTTACGAAGACTATGTTTCTACGGTATGCAGGCGAAACAATATCATTATGAGATGTGGGGTTGTTCATGATATGAACTGGTGTAACTTCAATCATCAGATTGGTAGTCAAAATTCCCTCTGCTTATCGTATTAAACCATATACTGACCTCCGGTTCTTATGGGTAGTATAACAATTCTATCAAGAATTTCGTTATCAAGGTTTACTTGTCTTTTCCTCTCTGTTAATATTCATATGACGATTATGGATCTTGGAGTTGGCTCCATATGATTGAGCTAAGATTTTCTTTGGTCGATTCCTGCATCAGCTGGGCAGCGGCTTGAGCCAGAATCGAATGTAGCCATCAAAGGTGAGGCCATCCCTGAAAAAGGGAGTGGGAAAGAAGAGTGGGCATGCGGGCTTCTTTCACTTGAATAATTAGGAGAGGGTGCTGAACCAGTGACGGACAGTGGAAGTCTCAGGCAAAGACAGCCAAAGACAGAGGATCCGATCCAGTAGTCAAGGACCTGGACTCTCACAAAGATTAGCGAGATCAGTCTTCACCCGAAGCCCATCTTGTTAAGCCAAAGAGGCAGGAGCTCTATCTTACATACTCTATTGTCCGCTGTCTGAGAGTCATGCCCGAGGGATGGTCTCAGAGGAGCGGAACACAGCTCGAGTGGGAGAAGAAGAGTTCAACCTCTCGACCACAGAATGAACTCTTGATTTGGCCAAGGGCGATGGGCTGTCTAAGACTCCTAACATGAAGCCAACTCAAAGGCGCCAACTCGCTACAAGCAAGTCAGAGGCTGAGTAGGATTCTACTATGAATCACAGGGCACAGCCCAATCCAAGACCGTCGGGCTCATGTCAAAAGAAAGATTCGCATTTCAAGGGGAGAACAGCGATTGAGAACATCACTTATGACATTTCAACGACTCTTGTTTTTTCTCTTTTAAGAGAGAGAAGTGGCCAATGGGTATTAGCCACGAACGTTTAACATGGATGAGGCTTTATGAGCAAGAAGCGGAACTACAGTTAGATTATATGTGAGGATGAATGCTTTTTCGGGAAAAGGAAGTCAGTATATTATGAGTATGGGCTGAGTCTTGCCCCTTCGAACTTCACTATCTGACATCACAGCCTACTTCTTTCTATTCCGAAAGACTTAGAAAGACCCGGGGATCTTCTACTTAAAGTGCGATACCACCAATCAACTATGACAATTCTTGGTCCCAAGAGAAAGAGCATCTATCCTAGCTGCGGTAATGCCAATTCCAAGACCTGGTTCAAGCTTTCAAGCAGAAAGGTAGACGGGATGATCATTATAATACCATGATAGCACCTGATTAGCAAGAAAAGCTTTCCCTGCTCTGCTCTTAGCAATGATCTGTCTAGGGCTACTTTCAAAACTGCGGATTCTGTAATAAGACCCTCTTCATGGGCATTCTCCGACTTAGAATAGAATTCATACCCGGCAATCTACGATCTACCCAGCGCCGACGTTTATGTTGAATAGGCATAATAGCCCGACTTCCAGCTAATTGTCAAATAAACCGTGCAGCTTGAAAGCATTCTTTGAAGCCGGTAAAGCAAGCCCAAGCCTAACCTAAGCCAAAGCCTGCGTAGAATACTTTAGTTTTCCATGTGCAAGACCACAAACAGTATTCCCCCTAAAGCTCAGCTCTGCGAAGGGAGATTGCAATTGAAAAGGGATCGTGAAGCGTCCATCGACGTTTTAGTTTAGAAAGAATTCGTATCCGTTGGCTAAGTACTTAGAAGCTTGGCCGCCAGTAGCCAACTTCGGACCTTCGTTGATTCCCTCAAGACCTCTTATAGCGCTCTTGCCTTCCCTTCTAGCTAGCCAAGCCTTTGGAAAGAAGTCCATTTCGGATTCTGTAACAGAAAAGAAAGACTAGCGGCGCTTATTCCTATTCCATGAAATAGCAGCGGAGTCAATAGCAACTGGCATCCTTACAAAGAAAGATGCTCACGAAAGACCAGCAGCAGCCTAGCCCTTTTCTTGCAAAGAGTGGATTAGGATCGGCATCATATCACACACAGAGGTAAGGAATGCGGGAAGGTGCGTAGCCTTGCTAAAGAAATGCCTCAGGGCATAGCAAAAAAAAGTAGGACTAGTTTCTGATTCAATTGCGAAAACTGCTGATTCGAGAACACCTTGGCACAGCTACCAGCCAAAGAAAATCGATTTCATGTCGGCGTAAAGGTCTCAACGAGCCTTTCCGTTAATTCAATATCTGTCTCGTTCCCCTAGTCCTACTGCTCCTTCTAATGCTACTGCTTCCTTTTCATTGCCTTAATGGCACACATCTTCTAGTCGGCAGGGCTCGATAAGGCTTATGGGGGCATTTGCTAATTAAATCAATGGTATGGCATTTGGGCCAACAAGAAGGACCTTGGTCGGATTCATTCGTGAAAGCTGTTCTGGCGTATGCCTATTCTATTACTATTGGATTAAGCGCTTCAACAGGAAAGAGACTAAGGGAAGGAGGCAAGTTCAACTAGTCGATGACGCTTTGACACACTTGAATGACGAGAATTTTGTCCATTATTTGCTGAAGGGGATACCTTGTAAAGATCTTGCCCAATAGATAGGAATACCCAAGCCAAGAGATCCTACTGGATGTTGAAGAGGCCTTTTCGTGTCCTATTCTTTCAATCCTTTAGCCTATTGGTCGAGACAGCTTTCAGTTAGACTATTCCTAGTGTAACAGTCAAGCCAGAAAGGAATGGAATCAGGTAATCCCCGCTAGGAAAGAAAGTCGCAGAAGGGGCATAGCGGCATAAAGGCTTTGTCCAATTCCTCCTCCTCCTCCTACTTCAATATCACCTGCAGCACCCGGATTTCCCCCTCCTAAATTGCAAACTAAATCAGATCCTTCAATCAAAACTCCGAATTTACTATCACCAAGGAATATAGGCTCTTGGATTAGAGGGCAATCATTCAGTAGCAGGTCGATCCACAGAAAGCGAGAGATTCATTCCAAAAGGAGTAGGCATCATCACGGCCACCCACCGATATGCCGAGGGAATCAGATACTGGCTAGGAATCGAGCCCATGCTCAAAAAAAAGTAGTTTTTGTCAATTATACATATCGATATGAGGTCAAGGAATAAAGGTGAGTGGTCCATTCCGTCATCAGCTCTTAGGAGATGCAGTAAAGGATATCCTGCTAGGGGCTGGTTTGACCAATAGTGATAGCTAGTCATCAGCTAGTCAGGTATGAAAGGGTGGAAAGGGGTGACTCGACTAAAGAAAGAGAGGGGGAAGGCCAAGAGATCACAGGGATCGGGCTGGAGCTCGACAAGAGCGAGACAGGAAACCAGTAAATCGAAGGCTAGCAAGAAGAAGGAAAAAGATAGGAAAAGCTCAAGGGATTCGATTCTTCGAATCACGAAGGCAAGTGCTCCAGCGGAAGCTATCTATTAAAATAGAAAGAAGACCGGGTAGTGGTAGTGAACCGGGGGAGGGTCATCGGTCATGCTAAGGGGAATAGAAAGCAACTTGACCAGCGTTCAGAACCTGAATGAGATACCTTACGTAAGACTGACATTCAACCTTATTGGAGAGGAGTTGAAACCCGATAATATATCCGTTTCATTGCTAGTCGGGTTAGGGCTTTTCGCTTTCTGCTTTCCGCTTCTTCCCCTTATCCAACTTCTCCGGAATCCTCGTTGGTCCTTTAACAACCGCTTTCCTTGTTCTCTACTCTCTTTTCTCTTACGTGATTTAGTTCTTCTTCCATTCTTACTAATACTAAGAAGAAGATGCAAAAGGTAACTGCATTTCTCTATGATAACCTTGTAGACTGAAAGGCTATTCCCTCCCCTCCCCTAACGGAACACTTTACCGAATCTCCTAGAATAAAAGAGAGCGAGTCTACGCTCGCCCGCTCTCCTTTCTCTACCCCATTTCTTATTCAATATACGGGGTGGCCTCGCCTTTGTTTGAAGGCTAAGGCTACATTCGATTCTGAATAGAGAACTATATCAAGAAAAAATCAGACTCAAATTCAGATTCCATCCAACTCCTAAGACTGAAGTCAAACGGAGGGACTCAAGAACAAGCACTCAAACGAGGCGAGGGATCCATGTAAAGCAGACCGGCAGCCAGAGATTCCAATAGGCAAGAACGGTCCACACCAGTATGGGCGCACGGTAGTACTCTCCCCTCAAAGTACGCCACCGGTTAGGTCGAACGTAAGATGGCTTTGTGCGAGAGTGGCAAGAATCGGGTCAGATTTCGCCGGGACGCAGCTCGATTGCCTTTCATGCAGAGGAACCTTCGACTAGGGTTCGTACGATGCCCAAAACCTTACAGTCCACAAGAGCGATTTCGAACATCACTTCCGATAGTGGATTCTAGTCTCACCGTGTTAATGAAGCCAACGAAGGAGGTCCCCACTCTGATGATGAGGCATAACCGGATCTCATTTCTTAGGTAGTAGCCGGAAGAGTCGAATTTGAAAGAGAGGGGGATTTTTCCTCTTGTCTTCCAGCAGTTCCGAGAATCAAAGAATAGCTGAAAGCCGCTCAAACAAAGTTCTTGATCCCCTTATCTCATTGATTTAGCGAGAGGGGCGGAATGCCAAGCCGCTCTAAGACCATTCCATTGGGGGAGTCCCATCCCAGCCTTAGACGGACAAGACAGAGGCCAGCTTAGAGGCTGATTGACCTAACCGAATAAAGAAAGAAAAGTGTGGTTTTCCGCTATTTCAGATTTGGGATAGACTGATCCGCTAGCAGTTCCTTGTGAGATCAGGCAAGTCGAAAAATAATCAAATCAATCAGGTTCACAGTTGAAGTATGTCCTCAAGATGCATCCACTGAAAGATTGTCGGAGTCCAGAGCTTCAGAAATCTTCAATCAGCCACTCTTCTTTCACTTGAGTTTTGGAGAGAGCATTGTGGAGCAGCAAAAGGGATAAGGGGAATCGGAATGGAATGAATAAAGTAGTCTCTCCCGCCTTTCTCCGATTTGATAAAGGGTATGGAGCACGAAGGGTATAAAAAGAAGGCAGGCTGCGAGAGATAGTACAGCGTAAGGGAGAGAGGGAGGTTTGATGGAACCCAATGACGTCCATCCCCCAGGCTTCAAACGACCATGATGGCACGGTTGGATGCAATGGTTCTAGGGGAAGTAGTCACCATGAAACTGGCGGGCATAGTCGATGCAATCCTTGATCATGGAGGGCCAATAGTAACCAATCTCCGGATTCTGTCTTGAAATTTAGGTCCTTGGCTGATGAGCACCAAAAATGCCGTTATGGGTCTCTTGAATGACCTTCTCTGCATCTTGGTCCGACAGACACCGCAGGAGCACTCCATCGTAGGATTTCCGATACAATGTTTTCGTTTGAGGATCGTAATGGAACCTCGGAACACGTCTTCGGATACTTACCTTTTCGTTCGGGTCATCTGGTAGTATCCCGTATTGGATAAAGGATGAAAGGATATCTCCAATCGTCGAATTCCCACTTCGTCAACCGTTATTCGAACCGAACGTCGATTGCATTCTGCAAGAGCTTCATAAGTGTGACGCGGTGGTAGGATTCTCCTTTCTAAGACTGTGTGAGATTTTTGGGTGAACCCTCTGACGGTGTCATGGAAGCTGCTAACCATGCTAGTGCATCGGCTCGGGCCTTCTTTCCCCTCGGCACATGTTCTATGTTGAAGTACGTGAATGCATGTGCCAAACTTTTTTCCCTCCGGTGATAAGGTACAAGGTCGGGCTTTCTCACTTCATAGACATTGTTCATTTCGTTTACAATAAGGACCCCTGACTTCGAGTCTTCGGATTGCCAACTCCATTCCCATAAGAAGCCCTTGATACTCCGCAACGTTGTTGGAACACGGTTAGAGGAGAGCGAACGAATGCGGGAGAAGATGCCCTTCTGGTGTGATGAAAATAATGCCGACACCTGAGGACTGTTCTTTTCATCTATTCATTCGGGAGGCACCGTCAAAGTACATTTCCCATGGGGCTAGGGCTAACATATGCCAACCCAGGGCGAAGGGAAGCAGGGACAGGGTGGTCGTAGATCAGGGGTAAAGACTAGGTTCCATATCTACCTTCTCATCGCGGGGTAAGGGCTCTTAGTTTCATATCTCCGGGATAAAGAAGGCTCTTTAGCGGGATAACCGGAATATCCGATGCTAGTGAAAGCAAGTGACATAGTTACTGTCCAAAGGAAGGATAAATACTTAATCTATCCCCGTCAAATCAAAGCAAGGAGCTCTTTTCGCAGTCAGAAAAAGTAGCAATAGCATTTTGGAGGAGAAGAAGATGCCATAGAATCTGCTGTTAGGACAAAGATGGTGGAAGAATCCCCTGTTGACGGAATAAGAGCTGTTATAGAATGTGCCTTACCTTCGGGCTTGACTCTTGATGTAGACAACTAGGCTCTTTGAAGGACGTTAATATTCCACACCCGCGCACGTATAGAAGTAGCTCTTTGAGAATTCGAATAGGTTCTTAAACTTAAACTTAAAGAAGAAAAAGAAATGCTATTGATGCTGGCCAACTCGGAATCGTATCCGCTGTGATCTTATCCGCTCTTTGATAGAAGACTGCTCTCGAATCCCCATCCCTTGAATCCAAGCCAATTGAATCCGAATAGGTGATGAAGGGGCTTCTTTTTGAAAGAATAAATTGTATTCAGGAATGGAATCAATAGCAAGGGGTCAGATAGCCACGAATGGGATTGATGCCTCGAATGCTGCTATTGAATGCGCTCTTTGCCCGTTCTTTGCGTAACCGCTGTTCGAGTAAGCGCTGCTAGTCTTAGCAAGTCTGGGACTTAAGGAATCGAATAGGCAGCTAGACTTTGCCTGCTTTACTCTTTTACGGATAAGGAATTACCGGTCTGGGATGCTACATAACCGTTGTTGGGAATATCATAGGTAAGAATGAAGCCAATGCTGGTGGAAGGTGTCGAAGGAATAGAATCGGACATGGACAGTGAATCCAATAATGGCATCGAATGGGATTCATGCATCGAAGGAGCTGTCCTGGTTCTATCAAACCAGACTCTTTCACTCCTGGTTGGAGGAATGGAATAAAGTAAAGGCCGACAGGAAGAACTTATAGGGATAAAGGCTGGCACATGACCTCAAAGAAACTTCCTCTTATTCGATCTTATTGGCTTAGCGCAATAGTCTTTGATCTGGGATACGGACTTCGGAGGGGATTCCGAGTCGCCCAGCTGGCAACATGGCGGATGTCAGGCTGTGAATGTAACAAAATCACACTACACTAGTTTTTTCAAGTATTACTGCGCTCAGTGTCGACTTCATGGCGTGGGATCTTTGAAGGTCCCAAGACCTTCGGTCTTAAATGAGGCCACGCTTTTGGTCTTCGACGATTACACCAAGGAGAGATGCATCGCTGCATTCCTTGACGCCAAGAAGGTGAGGGGAAATCTTGATTAAAGGCTCTTTATCTAAACCTCCGCGCTGCAGAAAGCTTATGCCGGAGATCCAGCAACCAGAAGACTCCTTCGGATCTCTCACCGGCAACGATTATTCCATCCTTCCATAGAAGAATGATATATTAGAAGGATGAGAAGGCGGATCAATTAGTCAAGTTTTGTCATGGTTTTCATTGGCGAAGGTCATTCAGTTGGCTAAGCCCTTGCCCTTTGACAGCATAGTGCAATTGCCAAAGGACATTGATTCCGTTATGAGCTTCTGTTCAGAGTTTCAAGATTTTGGACGAGGTCTCATTAATCGTTATTGACCTTTTTTCTCCTCCTATCGTTCAAGGAATCTCTTGGGATCCAACCTGGAAGGCCTTACCAACTCATAAGTGGACTCCATCCTTCGACCTTTGGGAGTGAAGCGAAGCTTATTAAACTGTAGATCTTGCTTTACATAACTTGCTTATGAATTGTCGGGATTTCAGTTCCTACTTGATTGTTGTCATGCCTACGGGGAACAGTTCTCCCTTTGTTGTCTGTGGGCACCTAGGATTCGGTTTGCAGGTGATAGTCAGAAATCAAACTTTCGAAATTGGGACTGGTTTGAACATACAGCCAAGTCCTTACTACCATCTCCAACCGACTTTTCTTGCCCACCGATAACTGGCCGACTGGGTCAGAGTGTAGAGGGAGGTACGGAGCAAGCGGAGTCTAAAAAGACGTAGCGCGCTAGCGCGCCCGTAGTCTTTTTTGGTAACTATGTTAATCAGAGGCTGCTTAAGCCGGTACATGACTGGCTGATGCAAGTCTTGGCTAGGATACCTATGGATGGTACCTTTGACCAGACTAAACCTCTTGATCGACTAGTTGGCAATCAGTCTTGCTATTCTTTCGACTTAAAGTCGGCCACTGAAAAATGGCCTTTAGTCTTTTTGTTCGAAATTATGCTCTTTCGATCGTTTGCCTCGAGTGTGGTTAATTCCACACTTGCCTATAACATATTTGAGGTTCCATTCGTTAAAAGATGGCTCTCCTCAGTTTTGTGGCGGGGCTGATATCTTTCGTCTTGGCCTCTCTTTGCGTTTACTCATCATATTTGAGTATGGTGGTGCGCAGACAGAGTGTACCCTGGATCCACATTCACTTCCTATGTACGGTGATGCAGTTCTCATCGCCGATGAGCGCGTAGCTAGGGTTAATATTTGTTATCAAAAATCCCTGATCTCTAAGACCGGATGTGCTGAGTTTGCCAAAGGGCTTCCTAGTGAAAGGTCTGGGGGTGGACTTGTCAGCCATCTCCATTCGGAATCTGTTGAATTATGGAGAAGGGTTTGGACTAATGGCTGTCCAAATGAAATACCCCTGCAAGCGGTTTAGTACCCTTGCTCGGGTAGGTGGTGCTGGATTTAGGCAGCTAAGCACTATTCAGTACAAACGGAAGGCGCACTTTGACCGCGTTTATGCCATGTACCGAAGGCCGTGGTCAAGATTTGTCATTTTGGCTAGGCAGAGGTTATCCACTGAATCCATACCTACGGGGCTTGATTAACGATCTCCTCCGTAAGGAGATGCGCCCTCGGGAATTCTCTCTCATACCTGATGAATTGTTTCAGGTTAAGGCTCCTGGTGTTGAGACTGATCGGATCCCCCGAAGAGTAGGTTTGGAGAAGTATGTAAGGAACCCTTGTTTTGCTCCTCCTCGGATCTACTGAAAAGAAAAAAGAAATCTATCTTAGAATAAGAAGACGGACGAGGAAATAGAATGATCGGGCAAGGCGGTCTCTCTCGTCGCCTTGACGGCTATTTGCGCCTTTCTGACCGAATTTGACGAAAAGTTTTATATATCTTTTGGTCGTACCTTTACTGCAAGAATATGAATGACTCGCTATTCACTCGCTTGGGTCATAATAATAGGATTATGTAGGAGAGATGGCCGAGTGGTTTAAGGCATAGCATTGGAACAGCTATGTAGGCTTTTGTTTACCGAGGGTTCGAATCCCTCTCTTTCCGTACCTTCACCTAATTCACCAACGTTACCGACCGCAATGTATCAAATACCAATCGATACCATTATTCCAAGACCTTTTTTTTTTACCGAAAGGGAAAATAACGGAAAGAGCGGACAACGAAAGAAAATCTCACTGCTGATCTGATACGAAGAGAAAAATCCGACCTGTCATATCTTTCCTTCGTGGGGAAAATTTGTCCGAACCTTTGTTATTTTAGTTAGGTTAAAGTCTGATGGTAAAGGTTTTTGAAAACCGTGATTGAAAAATCAAATTTGATATTGCAATGAGTGAAGAGTCAAATGTTTTGTTTTCGTAGGGGAGGGGGATGAATCAATATAATAAAGAATAATAGCTATGGATCTTTTTTCATCCTTTAATATATCGGGGGTTGCAGCGAGAACTTGTCTACTAGACGACCATAAACATGAATCTGTCTGATGCTCCATATGCCTATTCTTCTTGGCTCACTTCTAGCTCCTCCGCTTTACTAATCTAATATCAAGTAAAGGGCTTGCCTACCTCTCATTAGCCATCCATCCCTGACTTATCTTCCTCTATGTCTTGTGGAGGAGGGTTCCCACAATCACAGACAGAAGAGAGAGAGCCAATGACAGAAGGCCCCCCCGAGGGGGATTGAAGGGGGGTCAGGATCCTTTCTATTTTGACTCCATGAAAAGAGTCTTCCTCAAGCATCTTACTTTCTGCCAATCCATTCTTGTTCGATGTTATTGAAATCTTTGTAGAAGTAAGCCAGCTATCCTACGTAAGGCTAGGACTGATTTTCTAATATCCTCTTCTTCAACCTTGGCCTTGTTGAAACTCTCCTCCCCTCTCCTAGCTGTCAAATTTCTTTTTTTATAGCAAGGATGAAAGATAAACTAACATTAACCGCGTGCGGCCCGATGATCGCTTGAAGATCTGCTAAAGGTGTTAACATAGTAATGAATTCTTTTCCTCCTATCTTTCACTTTCGAGTGATTCATCAATAGGGCCAATTGAAGTTGCTTCTTGGAATGCCGTCGTCTAGCTGGCAAGGCTTTCGTTTCTTTGGGGCTACAAAGTGGTTTGCCTTGATTCGAACCAGACTGATCACCATCAGATGAATAAGAAAGTGGTCCAAGGTACTGAGCACAGATCTACTCTTCGAATAGCAAGCAACAATAGAATAGCAGCGGGCTACGATATCAAATCGGGGGCCTTCCTTCGGGCGGGCTAAGGTCTGCACAGCTGATTAGAAAAGGAGCGACGGACCGACAGGACAAAAGGTTATATGATGGCTCTCGTCGACCGCTCTGTCCTTAGGCTGGCATGCGGAAAGCAAGAGCGATATCAGCTTCTCCGCTCTGACTATCTATTTGAAGTCTTCCAGGATCACAAGCTCTTTCTTACCGATTCTTCCATATGTTAGAGATCTACATTGAGACTCGTTACGGACCTTTGAGAGATTCTTCGACAACCGGTGAACGGCTCAGAGAATAAGCACCTTTTGCTCTTTAACTGACTACTATTCTGTAAGCCCGGGCCCCTAGGAAAGGCATTAAACTCAATTGAAGTGCCATTGACCTTAAACTACTACGGATACTCCAACCCAACCCTTCTTCTTTACTCCAACAGTTCGCCTTGCGGCTCACCTTGTCCAAGCCTGAGATAGTGATCTAACCCCACTGTATCGTGCGCATTTCTGCACTGGAGTAGATAAGGCAAAGCAAAGCATGGTCGAAGTTGGTCCGAAGAAAAGGCAAAGGCCAAGGTCCATATCGTTAGTTAGGTTGGGAACTATGGCTTATGTCGTAGAGGTTTCACCCGTGAGGTCTCATCTCAGCCTCCTTATTACTCTGTTCCGGGGCCTCAGCCAAATACCAGCACAAATCCGAGCTTTTCGAGGAAGGAGAAGGATACCCTGGAGAGCAATCAGCTCACTGATAGGCGCATATAGAGATGGAAGTTGCCGTTGGTTTTCTTCCATGAATTTCTTCCGGGAGACCCCCCTACGACGAAGACCTGAAACAGGCCTATCATCTATCTCAGCTCGTCGGAGCGAGACAAATCCAATCCTCGGATAAAACGAGGACACCTGTGCGGAATCAGCATTTGGAGCCTCGAATCAAATCACCTGGACTCACAGTCTATCACACCCCCCAACCATCAGACGAACAAGAACGAGACGCCACAAAGGGAGCACCAGCCCGAAGTGAAGGAGAACGAGACTCAACGACAACGGCAGTTAATGACGTGGGGCCAACCGGTGTGGACAAGACACGACTCCAGGACGTTAGCCTGGACATTAGGAAATCCTTTCACCACTCAGATGTGGACATCGGAACAGGTAGCGACATGGTGCTGGACATGGATCCAATTGCTGTGGGAGGAGGTGAGGTTGATTAGGTCGGAAGCTACTAGTCATCGGATGATGATGAACCTCGAACAAGAACTTGGGGACAGCCAATCCGCCCCCCAGAACATTTCAAATCCAGAAGCAAATACACCAGTACCAAAGGTATAAAAAAGCAGTCTTCACGACTATCAGTTAACCTACATGCTGCGAGAATCACTCAATCGGTACGAAGTGATAGAGTGCCGGCTCTACGTAAAAATGGAAGTGAACTTGGAGAAGACATTCCACAACTATGCAGCGAGCCTGTATCCACGAACCAGGGAAATCCGGGTGCCATTGACCCCAGAGAGAGTGGATCCATCAACAACAATTGGACAGCCGCAAGGCGCAAGACTCCCAAGAAAATGAAGATAAAGATGTGGAAGGTGCGGGGAGCAGCGCACCTAAAATGCATTTACGTCAACTCCTCCGCCAACACAAACCTGGCATACTTCTCCTTGGTAGAGTCAGAGCAGAAGAACTATTTAGAGAAATCCCATACTCAGGTCTTGAACGTGTAGATCCAGTGGGCTTCTCTGGAGGCATATGGTTATTCGGGGGAGACAACCATCGATCTCATTGCGAAAAGTCAAAAATGTGGTAGTGAAGTTACTAGACTGCCTGACTTCTTTTCCTGCCATGGCACACTCATACTAGGAGTCAAAGAATGAACTCTGACCTGAGATAGAGCTCTTTCCTTAGAATGAGATATTCTCCCACATCCGAGAATCGGAAGGAAAAGAAGTTTACCTCTTAGTGTCCGTCACTGGTTCAGCACCCTCTCCTAATTAGTCAAGCTATCTCCCTTGCATCAGTAGTGGTCTTGCAAGGCACGAAACAGGCCAGAGAGAAGGGTCCACGACCGCCTACCAGCACAGTCTCATTACGGATTTCGGCAATCAAATCAGACTACGAAATGAGAGACTGGTAATGGCATTGCCCCTTGTTCTGCATCTGTCCCTTAGCCTGCAAGTCCAGCACCCTTGCAGGAACTTCTCAACTGAACTTCTCATCCCTGGAAGGGGTATTTTTGATAATCCCCTTAAAGAATTAGAAGGCCTAGTATACTGCGATGTGTGATTTGATCGACATTTTACGGATTCCAACTGAGAAACTGTCATTCCATTCAATCTGATTGGGATGTCCCCGCCTCTGACATGTGTCTTGGGAGGAGTAACATGAAGCTCAGAATGTTGGATGTATTCAAGACTTCGGGGGAATTGATCCATGGTCGATTCCGTAAGGGATAAATAGGAATTGCTAATTATACCTCGTGAAAAAAAAAGTCTTTTTCGTGGAACTTTTTTTCTTTATTTCGTATAACTACTTGAGCCGGATGAGAGGAAACCTTTACGTCCGATTTGAAAGGGGGGATTCCCCTAGGAATCTATCTCGATTTTTCTTTTGCTAGGTAAAAAACTTTCTTACGAGGTTCATTCGAATATGAAATCCAATCTTGGAAATACAGCATCCCGCTTTTTTTTTACTACCCAAGGCTTCGAGACATTTCGAAATCTCGACAGGAGCAGGTGCTATCAGAGAACAATTAGCTGATTCGGATTTACGAATTATTATAGATAATTCATTGGTAGAATGGAAGGAATTGGGAGACGAGGGGTCCACAGGAAATGAATGGGAAGATAGAAAGATTAGAAGAAGAAAGGATTTTTTGGTTAGACGCATGGAATTAGCTAAACATTTTATTCGAACAAATGTAGAACCAGAACGGATGGTTTTGTGCCTATTACCAGTTCTTCCCCCCGAGTTGAGACCTATCATTCAGATAGATGGAGGTAAACTAATGAGTTCGGATATTAATGAACTCTATAGAAGAGTTATCTATCGGAACAATACTCTTACCGATCTATTAGCAACAAGTAGATCTACGCCGGGGGAATTAGTAATGTGTCAGGAGAAATTGGTACAAGAAGCCGTGGATACACTTCTTGATAATGGGATTCGCGGGCAACCAATGAGAGATGGTCATAATAAAGTTTACAAGTCATTTTCGGATGTAATTGAAGGTAAAGAGGGAAGATTTCGCGAGACTCTACTTGGGAAACGAGTTGATTATTCGGGGCGTTCCGTCATTGTCGTGGGTCCTTCGCTTTCATTACATCAATGTGGATTACCTCGAGAAATAGCAATAGAGCTTTTCCAAACATTTGTAATTCGTGGTTTAATCAGACAACATCTTGCTTCTAACATAGGGATTGCTAAAAGTAAAATTAGGGAAAAAGAACCCATTGTATGGGAAATACTTCAAGAAGTTATGCAGGGGCATCCTGTATTGTTGAATAGAGCACCCACCCTGCATAGATTAGGCATACAGGCCTTCCAACCCATTTTAGTTGAAGGACGTGCTATTTGTTTACACCCATTAGTTTGTAAGGGTTTCAATGCAGACTTTGATGGGGATCAAATGGCTGTTCATCTACCTTTATCTTTGGAAGCTCAAGCGGAGGCTCGTTTACTTATGTTTTCTCATATGAATCTCTTGTCTCCAGCGATTGGAGATCCTATTTCCGTACCAACTCAAGATATGCTTATTGGACTCTATGTATTAACGCTCGGGAATCGTCGAGGTATTTGTGCAAATAGATATAATCCAGCTAATTACAGAAACTATCAAACTAAAAGAGTTGACAATAATAACTATAGGTATACAAAAGAGAAAGAACCGTATTTTTCTAGTTCCTATGATGCACTTGGAGCTTATCGACGGAAACGAATCAAATTAGATAGTCCTTTGTGGCTCCGGTGGCGACTAGATCAACGTGTCATTGGTTCAAGAGAAGTTCCCATCGAAGTTCAATATGAATCTTTGGGTACTTATCATGAGATTTATGGGCACTATCTAATA
>Ga0213875_10000195_pt1:0-37500 | contig 62118 bp, 48 predicted proteins | sample BarmaccomBMRX_R8_FD_160105 | JGI IMG/M metagenome (GOLD analysis project Ga0213875, IMG submission 160105) | Root-associated microbial communities from Barbacenia macrantha in rupestrian grasslands, the National Park of Serra do Cipo, Brazil - RX_R8 | ecosystem: Host-associated > Plants...
TAAAATGTAAAAAAAAAGGGGGAGTAATCAACTGTGACACGCTCATTAAAAAAAAATCCTTTTGTAGCTAATCATTTATTGAAAAAAATAAAAAAAATAAACTTGAGGGAAGAAAAAGAAATAATAGTAACTTGGTCTAGAACATCTACCATTATACCCACAATGATTGGTCATACAATCGCCATTCATAATGGAAAGGGACATTTACCTATTTATATAACTGATCGTATGGTAGGTCACAAATTGGGAGAATTCATACCTACTCTGATTTTTGCAAAACACGTGAGAAGTGATAATAAATCTCGTCGTTAATTTTTTAATTTTCATAAAAAAAAAAAAAAAAAAATAAGTGTTTATTTTTGATTGGTGGGGAGGTAATTTTATGATAAAAAACTCGAGTTCAGGTATGGAAGTGAAAGTTTTAGCTCAACATATCCGTATGTCTGTTTTCAAGGCGCGAAGAGTAATTGATCGAATTCGCGGACGTTCCTACGAAGAAACACTTATGATACTGGAACTCATGCCTTATCGAGCATCTTATCCAATTTTAAAATTGGTTTATTCTGCAGCAGCAAACGCTAGTCATAATATGGGTTTGAACGAAGCTGATTTCTTCATTAGTAAAGCTGAAGTCAATGGGGGTACTGTTATGAAAAGGTTAAGACCTAGGGCTCGAGGACGTAGTTATGCGATAAAAAAACCCACCTGTCATATAACAATTGTATTGAAGGATAAATCGAAATCTTAGATTCATTTTAAAATGATTAAGATTCATATTTCAAAAAAAAATATGGATAGAAAGATAATATAATAGAAAAATATGGGACAAAAAATAAATCCACTCGGTTTCAGACTTGGTACAACCCAAAGTCATCATTCCTTTTGGTTCGCAAAACCAAAAAATTATTCTATGGGTCTACAGGAAGATGAAAAAATACGGGATTGTATTAAGAACTATATACAAAAAAATAGGAGAATATCCTCAGGTTTCGAAGGAATTGCACGTATAGGAATTCGAAAAAGAATCGATTTGATCCAGGTCATAATCTATATTGGCTTCCCAAATTTCTTAATAGAAGGCCGAACACGAGGAATCGAAGAATTACAGAAAAACGTACAAAAAGAGTTTCATTCTGTGAACTGGAGACTAAACATTGCTATCACAAGAGTTGAAAAACCTTATGGACAACCTAATATTCTTGCAGAATATATAGCTTTACAATTAAAAAATAGAGTTTCGTTTCGAAAGGCAATGAAAAAGGCTATTGAATTAGCTGAACAAACAGATACAAAAGGAATTCAAGTGCAAATTGCAGGTCGTATCGACGGAAAAGAAATAGCCCGTGTTGAATGGATCAGAGAGGGTAGGGTTCCTTTACAAACAATTCGCGCTAAAATTGATTATTGTTCGTATACAACTCGAACTATCTATGGAGTATTAGGCATAAAAATTTGGATATTTGTAAACGAGGAATAGTGGAACTTATTTTTCTTGTTATTCTGTCTAGTGATAAAAAAATTACAAACTCTTTCGTTCTTTTTCCATTAGTTAAACCAAACAAAAAGTGAACAAATCTATTCTATATAGGATTAAATAAAAATTCGATTGATCTTTTGGTAGAATTGCTATGCTTAGTGTGTGACTCGTTAATTTGTCTTTAGAGTTTAGAGTTAGGATTAAAAAAAAAGATAGACCGACCCTTACTATAAACTTAGTAAACAAATAACCAACTTATTGCTTCGTATTATCGAGATCCCAAGAAACAGTCACTATATGACTAGATCAATCATATAGTTGTAGCAACTGCAAATTTTTCCATAATGGGTTGTGAAGCAAAAAAAGGGATGTGGATAAATGGAAGGATGATAGGAAGAGAGAATAAAAATATCAATGATATAGGATTCCAATATGTATGTATGGTCTATAAATCACCTTATAAAAGGCAGTGTGATAAAGCATCAGATAAATTAAATATTAAAATTAAATATTTAATAAATAATAGAGCCTCGAGTTAATAAAAACTAAGGAGATTGACTCGGAACGAATTTTTTTGAGCTCCATTGCAGAATTTGGACCTAACCATTAGTGGAGAAGCTATGGGAACGACGAAACCCGTGACTGTATAGGATTCTATTGAAAATGAATCCTAATGATTCATTGGGCAGGATGGCGGAACGAACCAAGAACAAATTGATTTATTCTGAAAGGTCATGGATTGGTCTGGCCCTACGAATGAAGCAGGAAAGAGTCAATATTCGCCCGCGAAACCCTTATTTTTTTTTCATTGGATTATAACTTTGGCGTGATTCGATTGGTATAAAAAAAATTCGTTATAAAGAAAGCATTATTTATATGTCACGCCTACACCTAGTGGTATGTCTTGTATCTTTCTATTCTATATGACAAATAATATAAAAAAATCCCATTTTTTAGTGCATGATTTTTTTAGTGCATTATTATGTAATATGTAATTAGTGCATTATTATGTAATATGTAATTTATGTAATATGTAATGCATTATTATGTAATATGTAAATAGTAAATAACATGGGTATCCGTAAAATTTTTGAATCGTTTCATTCGCGAGGAGCTGGATGAGAAGAAACTCTCATGTCCAGTTCTGCAGTAGAGATGGAATTAAGAAACAAAGAACCATCGACTATAACCCAAAAAGAACCAGATTTCGTAAACAACATAGAGGAAGAATGAAGGGAAAATCTTGTAGAGGCAATCATATTTGTTTCGGCAGATACGCTCTTCAGGCACTTGAACCCGCTTGGATCACAGCTAGACAAATAGAAGCAGGTCGAAGGGCAATGACACGATATGCACGTCGTGGTGGAAAAATATGGGTACGTATATTTCCCGACAAACCCGTTACATTAAGACCGGCGGAAACACGTATGGGTTCGGGGAAAGGATCTCCCGAATACTGGGTATCCGTTGTTAAACCCGGTCGAATACTTTATGAAATGGGGGGAATATCAGAAACTGTAGCCAGAGCAGCTATGGAAATAGCTTCGTGCAAAATGCCTATACAAACACAATTTATTATTTCCGGATAGGGATGTAGAACTAAACAAAAGATATATTGAGGATGAAAAAACAACCGCGGGTTTATGTTTATTTATTTCTGGACGGAGAATATTTCTTTCTTTTCCTTCATCCTTTGTAGTGAAATAGCAAATTAAAATAAAAATAATATGATTCAATCTCAGACCCTTTTGAATGTAGCGGATAACAGTGGGGCTCGGGAATTGATGTGTATTCGAATCATAGGAGCTGGTAATCATCGATATGCTCATATTGGTGACGTTATTGTTGCTGTAATCAAAGAAGCAGTGCCCAATATGCCTTTAGAAAGATCCGAAGTAATTAGAGCTGTAATTGTACGTACATGTAAAGAACTCAAACGAGAAAATGGTATGATAATACGATATGATGACAATGCGGCAGTTGTCATTGATCAAGAAGGAAATCCAAAAGGAACTCGAGTTTTTGGTGCGATCGCTCGGGAATTAAGACAGTTAAATTTTACTAAAATAGTTTCATTAGCGCCCGAGGTATTATAAATACTAGTAGATGAGACTATTATATAATAGGTAGGATATCCGGAATAGATAGGATATCCGGAATAGATCAATTAGTAGATTGTATCTCACGCATATATTAAAAAAAAAAGCAAAAAATGAAAATAAAACAAAGAAAAAAACATGTTGATTATATCATAATTAGGAGCACAAAAATTAAAGTTCGTCATGGGTAGGGACACTATTGCCGATATAATAACTTCTATAAGAAATGCTGACATGGATAAAAAAAGAACAGTTCGAATAGCATCCGCTAATATAACCGAAAACATCGTTAAAATACTTCTACGAGAAGGTTTTATTGAAAACGTCCGTAAACATCAGGAAAGTAACAAAAATTTCTTGGTTTCAACCCTGCGACATAGAAAGACTAGGAAAGGAATATATAGAACTGTTTTAAAGCGTATCAGCCGACCCGGTCTACGAATCTACTCCAACTATCAACGAATTCCTAAGATTTTAGGTGGAATGGGTATTGTAATTCTTTCTACTTCCCGAGGTATAATGACAGATCGAGAAGCTCGACTAGAAAAAATTGGAGGAGAAATTTTGTGTTATATATGGTGACCCTACTGCTCTGGTATCCTAATTTTATCTCTAACTTCCTAATTTATGAAATAGAGAGGAAAAATGAGTTATATAACTTTTCCTCCATTAGTTGATACTTCAAGGGGGTTACCTGGAATGAAAGAACAAAAATTGATTCATGAAGGTTTAATTACTGAATCACTTCCCAACGGTATGTTCCGCGTCCGTTTAGATAATGAAGATCTAATTCTAGGTTATGTTTCAGGAAGGATCCGGCGCAGTTTTATACGGATATTACCAGGAGATAGAGTAAAAATCGAAGTAAGTCGTTATGATTCAACCAGGGGACGTATAATTTATAGACTTCGTAACAAAGATTCTAACGATTAGGTGATTTTTTTAAGCATTCCTTTCAAGGGGATATAATTCGAAGTTAAAAAAAAATTCAAGAGACTTATTTTCTTTCAATTTCAATAAGTAGATTCAGAATTAAGGTAAGGAATGAGAAATATGAAAATAAGGGCTTCTGTTCGTAAAATTTGTGAAAAATGTCGACTGATCCGTAGGCGAGGACGAATTATAGTGATTTGTTCCAATCCGAGACATAAACAGAGACAAGGATAATCCTTCTAATCTCAAAAAAGAAGAAAAAAAAAAATAAAGGATCTTGTTTTAAGATGAAACGGATATCTCCGTATCTTTCTGTAAATTTATGACTCATAGTTATGAGATGATAAAATATGACAAAATCTATACCAAGAATTGGTTCGCGTAGGAATGGACGTATTAGTTCACGCAAGAATGCACGTAGAATACCAAAAGGAGTTATTCATGTTCAAGCGAGTTTCAACAATACCATTGTAACTGTTACAGATGTACGGGGTCGGGTGGTTTCTTGGGCCTCCGCTGGCACTTCTGGATTCAAAGGCACAAGAAGGGGGACACCCTATGCTGCTCAAGCCGCAGCAGTAAATGCAATTCGTACAGTAATTGATCAGGGTATGCAACGAGCAGAAGTTATGATAAAGGGTCCTGGTCTCGGAAGAGATGCTGCATTACGGGCTATTCGTAGAAGTGGTATACTATTAAGTTTCGTACGTGACGTAACACCTATGCCACATAATGGATGTCGACCTCCTAAAAAAAGACGTGTGTAGAAATAAGAATGAAACAGATTTCAAGAGAAATAAATGATTTCATGATTTGATCAAATTAGAATATTAGTATGGTTCGAGAGGAAATAGCAGAATCCACTCGAACACTACAGTGGAAGTGCGTTGAATCAAGAGTAGACAGCAAGCGCCTTTATTATGGTCGTTTCGTTCTGTCTCCGCTTATGAAAGGTCAAGCCGATACCATAGGTATCGCCATGCGAAGGGCTTTACTTGGAGAAATAGAAGGAACATGTATTACAAGTGCAAAATCTGAGAAGGTACCGCATGAATATTCTACAATAGTTGGTATTGAAGAATCAGTACATGAAATTTTCACAAATTTGAAAGAAATTGTATTGAGAAGTAATCTGTATGGAGTTAGAGACGCATCCATTTGCGTTAGGGGTCCAAGATATGTAACCGCTCAAGATATCATCTTACCACCTTCGGTGGTAATAGTTGACACAACACAGCATATAGCTAACCTGACGGAACCAATCGATTTGTGTATTGGATTACAAATCAAGAGAGATCGTGGATATCGTATGAAATCCACAAATAATTCTCAAGATGGAAGTTATCCTATAGATGCTGTATTCATGCCTGTTCGAAATGCGAATCATAGTATTCATTCTTATGGTAACGGAAATGAAAAACAAGAGATACTTTTTCTAGAAATATGGACAAATGGAAGTTTAACTCCTAAGGAAGCACTTTACGAAGCTTCTCGTAATTTGATTGATTTATTTATTCCTTTTCTACATGGAGAGGAAGAGAACATTATTTTCGAGGAAAATAAAAAAAAGTTTACTCTACCTTCTTTTACCTTTCAAAATAGATTAACTAATCTAAAGAAAAAGGAAAAAGAAATTCCATTGAAATATATTTTTATTGACCAATTAGAATTGCCTTCCAGAACTTATAATTGTCTCAAAAGGTCCAATATACATACATTATTGGACCTTTTGAGTAACAGTCAAGAAGATCTTATGAGAATTGAATATTTGTGCATAGAAGATGTAAAAGAGATATTGTACACTTTACGAAAGCATTTCGCAATTGATTTACCTAAGAATAAGTTTTCATTTTAAATCTCTTGTATTTTTTTCATCTTCTTTATAAATAGAAAAAAGATGAAAAAATTATAAAGAAAAATCTAAAGAAAAAAAAAAAGGAAGAAAATTCGTTTTTAATCTTCAGAAATCCGTATTTTCGCGGAATGAATCATAAGAAAATGTAAGTATCTAGGTAAGATTCACTTCGAAGTGAATCTTACCTAGATACTTACATCGTGGTATTTCACGATAAAATCAATTTGAAAAAGACCTAAAGTTAGAGATTTATCAATAGGTAATGTTGCTCCAATACCTAACCAAAGAGCTACTGCAGTACTGATCAAAAATACTGTTGTAGCTACTGGACGACGAAATGGATTTTGGAATTTATTGACATTTTCTAAAAAAGGTACTGTCAATAATCCCAGTGGGACTGAAACCATTAAAAGAACGCCCAATAATTTATTGGGTACTGTGCGGAGTATTTGAAATACAGGAAAGAAGTACCATTCGGGTAATATTTCCAAAGGAGTTGCAAAAGGATCCGCTGGTTCACCAATCATTGACGGTTCTAGAACGGCTAAGCCTACATTACACGCAATAGTACCTAAAATTACTACAGGAAAAATATATAAAAGATCATTTGGCCATGCGGGCTCACCATAATAATTATGTCCCATCCCTTTAGCCAATTTAGCTCTTAATACAGGATCATTCAAGTCAGGTTTCTTTGTTATTGGGATAGGTGAATTCTTATGGATCCATCCCCCGAAGGAACCGGACATGATAATTTTTCATCATCCGGCTCGAGCAAGAATCAAAGGAATGACAGAAATAGATCCCTAGAAAATCTTTCATACATATCCCCACACATAACATATATAATGATGTAAGAAAAGATTTACCAGATTCCATTTTCCGTGATTCGCAACTATTTATTGCGAATAATTAATTCCGTTCTTACAAGTAAATGCTCAATATCCAAGTAGGCTTATAAATTTGATCATAATCAAGTGCTTTTTGGATTGTCTCATACCTTTGTATCCACACAACATCTCAATTTTATTAAATACAAAGTATTTACTTGTTACTAATAAAGTCTAGCCTCTGTTCTTCCTTAGATCCCTTATTTCACTCCGATAGTATCATAGATCAGGATCGATGCAGAGGAAATGAATGCATTTCCATACTATAAAAAATCCATACTATAAATTAAGTATAGTGAACTAAATAGAACATAATTTGGATCATGTCACATATCATTATTTATTTTATACGGGATTTTACGGAGCCTGTTCATGCACGACATGATTCGGGTATGATCATAGAAAAGGTTCTCCTCAAGCGAACCAGCCTATCCTCTGTTACGTAGGGAGACTTGCGTGGTGGTTGGATGTGGAGACACATTTGGTTGTGAATTCTAAGGTGGCAGAGAAAATCATATATCTGCATGGCCCAATTAATAGTTCAAGTCACACACTCCCATAATCCATCTTCTCTTCGGAGAATCAACTTCAACTATTCGTATCAAATAAGGAATACAATACTTCGGAGTTGAAGAGAAGTATCCAAAAAACATGTCTTATTTTTTCAATAATCCATATTTGTAGCAATGAAATACTATATTTTCCTCCCCGAAATATATATGATGATCAATTACAAATATCTATGATCGGTCTTCTCTATAAAGGACCTGAAATACCTTGCTTACGTATCATTGGGAAGTGCATTAACATAAATACGGCAGTAAGAAGAGGCAATACAAAAGTGTGTAAACTATAAAAACGGGTCAAAGTAGATTGGCCCACACTAGCACTTCCACGTAATAACTCTACCAAAGGCGATCCTATTACGGGAATAGCTTCAGGTACGCCTGTCACGATTTTTACCGCCCAATAACCGATTTGGTCCCAAGGTAAGGAATAACCAGTTACACCAAAAGATGCAGTCAATACTGCCAGAACCACACCTGTAACCCAAGTTAATTCGCGAGGTTTTTTAAACCCACCCGTGAGATATACACGAAATACGTGCAAAATCATCATTAGAACCATCATACTTGCTGACCATCGATGAACTGATCGGATTAACCAACCAAAATTCGCCTGAGTCATTATGTATTGAACAGAGGAAAAAGCCTCAGTAACGGTTGGACGATAGTAAAAAGTCATAGCAAAACCCGTAGCTACTTGTACTAAAAAGCAAGTAAGCGTAATCCCCCCTAGACAATAAAATATGTTGACATGAGGAGGAACATATTTACTAGTTATATCATCTGCAATCGCTTGAATCTCGAGACGTTCCTCGAACCAATCATATACTTTATTGAGATAGGTAACCAAAGGGACTCCCCCTCCAAGAACCGTATATGAGAATTTCATCTCGTACGGCTCAAGCAGAAAGACACAAATAGCGGCCTCAACAGATATGGAATAGAAAGTTCAAAACTTCTTAGCCGCTCGATTCGATTTGCCCCAAATATAGGAAGAAACAAAAATGGGAATCTCTTATTTGTGATGATAATGCCAAAAAATATCAAGTTAGCTCATCCGTCTTTCTCTATGTTAATCGTTACAGGCCTCTTGAATCTTCTCTTCCCTATTTTTTTCTTTTCTTTGTTGTTTTTTTGTGCGTAATGCAGATTGACTTTTGTTTTACTTTTTACTATAGAATAAGAATAGGAATTCTCTTGTTGAGACCCTATAAATCAATTGAAACCTTAGATTCATACTAGAACCACGATGATTTTTTATTTAATAAAGCTCCAAGCTAAACTCAAGGGTTCTCCGAGTAAGAACTTTTTGATCATCACTTATTCAATGAACGGATGTAATGACTTAACAAAATCGAGAGAAAGAGTTTTCCAAAATAAGTCGGAAGCATAAAATCCTTTGATTTCGGAAATACCTATGTTCGAATTTTTTGAGTCCGGTCGCGAGGTCTAGTAAGTATGAATCATAGTTCAAATATTTCTAATCTTGATATATTCTATATATATTCCGTGCTCCAGATACTAGAAAAAATATCCGACGAAGTAGAATCATCTTGATATAGATGACAGACCCATTTTCTGTATTATCAATAGGATCAATTATAACAAGTCACACACTCATATTCCGGAAATACCGAAACAAAAAAATTCCACGGTCGAACTACCAGAAAGGTCTAGAAATCCGAGGCTTAAGTCATTTTTTTTATTGAAAACCTAGGATTTCATAGTTCTTATAAACTTAATAACTTACTGAAATGCCATCCAGTAAAACGGAAGAATTATAAATTTCCAAAATAATAGATAAGAATACCGCAAATAGAGCCATTGCAACCCCCATAAGCGGTGTAGTCCCCCAGCCCGGAGCTACTTTACCATATTCCGAATTCAATGGTTTCAATAAACTCCCTACAGTAGTTCGTCTTGGAACAGATTTGGAACTATCCTCAACGGTTTGTGTAGCCATAAATCCTATTTAATAATTGGTTGAGATCTGTTGACTTTGTATACTATTCTGTTGTAGTTGTAAATAAACGATCTTATCGTAGATCCATTGTGATCTTCAAATTATCTAAAAATGGAAACAGCAACCCTAGTCGCCATCTCCATATCCGGTTTACTTGTAAGCTTTACTGGGTACGCCTTATATACCGCTTTTGGGCAACCCTCTCAACAATTAAGAGATCCATTCGAAGAACACGGAGACTAGTTCAAGTAATGAGCCTCCCAATATGGGGGGCTCATTACTTCAATTGAGATTGAGATGAAAAATCATTTCATTTTTTTAGTCGGAACCTTAGGTGGTTCTCGAAAAAAGATAGCGAAAAAAATTATCCCTAAAGTCGAGACTAAGAGGAATGTATAAACTAATGCTTCCATAGATTCGATCGTGGGTTACAATTATAGCTTCCACACCTATTCATTTGGGATCATTTACCATATAAAGAAAGGGAAAGAGTCAAAGAAAAGATGGTGAGTCAAGTCAAGATTGCTCCGGTACAGTATGTCAAATCAAAAAAATAGAGACAAAGAAACCGAAGCAATGTTATATCAGACTACCTGTCTCCTTGTAGTCGGATCTCCAAGTTTTTGGAATGTCCCAAATTCCACTTGAGCGTCCAAATCTGGATCAATACCAGCAAAAACATCTCTGAACAAGGTTCTAGCACCATGCCAAATGTGTCCGAAAAAGAAGAGCAAAGCAAACGAAGCATGCCCAAAAGTGAACCAACCCCTTGGACTGCTACGAAAAACACCATCGGATTTCAAAGTAGCTCGGTCTAATTCAAAAATTTCCCCTAATTGGGCACGTCGAGCATATTTTTTCACAGTAGCAGGATCACTATAACTGACTCCGTTAAGTTCGCCACCATAGAACTCAACAGTTACACCTACTTGTTCGACACTGTACTTTGATTCTGCCCTTCTAAAAGGAACATCGGCTCTCACAATTCCGTCTCCATCTACCAAAACTACCGGGAATGTTTCAAAAAAAGTAGGCATACGGCGTACAAAAAGCTCACGCCCTTCTTTATCTCTAAAGATAGGATGTCCTAACCAGCCGACAGCTATTCCATCTCCGTTGTCCATTGAACCTGCTCGGAATAATCCCCCTTTTGCCGGATTATTACCAATGTAATCATAAAAAGCTAATTTTTCAGGAATTTTAGACCAAGCTTCCGATAAACTCAGATTTTCGGCTAGTCCGGCACTAACTCTTCGATATATTTCTTGCTGGAAGTATCCCTGATCCCACTGATAACGAGTCGGACCAAATAATTCGATTGGGGTAGTTGCTGAACCATACCACATAGTTCCAGCAACAACGAAAGCTGCAAAAAAGACAGCAGCGATACTACTGGAAAGTACAGTTTCAATATTCCCCATACGTAATCCTTTGTATAGCCGTTGAGGCGGACGGACACTAAGATGGAATAGGCCCGCTAATATTCCCAATGTACCCGCTGCAATATGATGAGAGGCTATTCCTCCCGGAACAAAAGGATCAAAACCTTCCGCGCCCCACGCCGGACTTACAGATTGTACTCTTCCAGTTAGCCCATAGGGGTCGGACACCCATATTCCAGGACCATACAAACCTGTTACATGAAATGCACCAAAACCAAAGCAAGCCAACCCTGAGAGAAATAAATGAATTCCAAAAATCTTGGGCAAATCCAAAGAAGGTTTTCCTGTACGTTCATCACAGAATATTTCTAGGTCCCAATACACCCAATGCCAGATAGCTGCCAAGAAGCACAAGCCAGAAAACACAATATGTGCCCCTGCCACACCCTCATAACTCCAAAGACCCGGATTTGTTGCAGTTCCTCCGTAAATATTCCAACCACCCCACGAATTGGTTATTCCTAAACGAGTCATGAAGGGTATAACGAACATACCCTGTCTCCACATTGGATCAAGAACGGGGTCAGAGGGATCAAAAACCGCCAATTCGTATAGAGCCATCGAACCAGCCCAACCAGCAACTAGAGCTGTATGCATTATATGGACAGCAAGCAATCGGCCGGGATCATTCAATACAACAGTATGAACACGATACCAAGGCAAACCCATAGAAATACCCCTTTATCAAAGAAAAATGGACACTATGTAACTTTATCGCATTGAAAAAACTATACTATGTACCTAACCTTTTCAGTATCAGTAGATTCCAGGGTTAATATGAATTCCGTTCAATTGGAAATAACGGAACAATTCTATTCGTAAGAATAAAGAGAAGCAGATCTATTCTATATCCGATAAGTATCAATACGCAATGGGGGGATTGGTTCCATTTTCTTTTGGGGGAATAAATGCATTGACCGACCCGACCTCTTCGTCAAAATCTTTATTCACTCTGTCTTCCTCTATGAACCTTCCAATTTTATGTATAAAATAGAATAAACAGAAAAAAAAGATGATAAAGACAATAAACCTATTTTTACGTTTCCATATTAAAGTGAAGTATGCTACTTAATTTTTTTCTTTAATTTAATGCCCATTGGTGTTCCAAAAGTACCTTTTCGGAGTCCTGGAGAGGAAGATGCTGTTTGGGTTGACGTATAGTGCGACTTGTCAGACATATTGGGTCATATGGGATTTACCCGTTCTCTCCCCCGATGGAGATATCCTCTGTTTCGCCCAAGAAATATTGATTGAATCGTCAATCAATCATTCAGAGCGTGAAGTGCAATTAGATCAATTTTGTATATTGGGGATCAAGATTATCAATTAGAAGAGAATTAGAAGAGAATTTATGGTTAACTTGGATCGATAAAGATAAAAATAAAAAGGTATCCAGGCTCCGTTCAGAAAATACCAAATTGGTAATATATGTACGATTACCACTTGTATCATAAACTATTATTATATTTACCTTATACTTCCTATTTCTACTATAGGATCCTTAAGGAAAGGAATGATCTCAAATTGCTAATCAATGGAATAGCATGGTGAATAGATCAAATAGTTTATAGAAAAGCGAGCATGGCATGAAAGGAAAAAAAAGAAGTGGTACTGAGAGCATTTGCCCTATATGTGCAAATAGAATTCGGACAGATCTTTACCCGGAGTAGAACATGAACCTAAAAGAGTTGAAGGGACCCATTCAGGAACAAGAAAATAACATCGTCATTTGAATTTCGATGAAACAATACATCAATGAGAGTTAATTCAAAATTCAATAAGTTCAGAAAATAAATTCTTTTTTTTAGAAAGAGGAGCCTTACCTTAAGCCTCATGCTTTTTGAAAACCTGTTCTAAAAAAAAAGAAATAGGACTGGAATCGACACATTGATTAATCAACACATTGATCTTTTTCGCAATTTTTTGGAACCGTATGCATCCAAAGGTGCACGTACGGTTCCTAAGGGAAAAATTTGATCCTAATCAACCGACTTTATCGAGAAAGATTACTTTTTTTAGGCCAAGAGGTTGATAGCGAGATCTCGAATCAACTTGTTGGTCTCATGGTATATCTCAGTATAGAGGATGAGACTAAAGATCTTTATTTGTTTATAAACTCTCCCGGTGGATGGGTAATACCAGGAATAGCGATTTATGATACTATGCAATTTGTGCCGCCTGACGTGCATACAATATGCATGGGATTAGCCGCTTCAATGGGATCTTTCATTCTGGTCGGAGGAGAAATTACCAAACGTCTAGCATTCCCTCACGCTTGGCGCCAATGAGTTTTTTATTTGAAAAAAAAAAAAAAAGAAGACTATGCCTTCGCCATATTGAAGATGAATAATAAGTAATAATAGCATGGCACTTCAAGTTCGATATGAACAAACTATTATTGTTTTTTCATAACATGAGATTTTGTATTGAAATAGTAGTCTGAAAGATAGGGTATTTCCGATTGGATCTTATGTGTCGGGAGTACATTTCAGCGTCACAAACCATTTTCTTCCAAACCAGAAGTCTCTTTCTTATATTTATGTTATGAAAGAAAGGGTATGAAAATGAAAAAAAGAATTTTTTCTTATTTAATTGTATCAGAAAGAAACTTTGGGATTGCTAAATCACCGACGAGATATAATAAATATATAAAGCAACAGAACCATCATAGTATTTTTTTTCCTTCTACGAAAGGAAGGGTGGTAAATGGATCATTCAACGATCTGGATCGGATGGATTCTATTTTTTTCTTCGACGGAATAGAGGAAAAAAGAAATTCCATTGCAGAGCCGTATGCAATGCACAAAAAAAGATGCCTGTACGGTTGTTCAATTCTATTTTTTTCCTCTTGTTATTTTTCTTTTTTTCCTTTACTTTAACCCAATCATGCGAGATAGAAGAACTGTTCATGATGTTATATCATCAGGGTCATGATTCACCAACCTGCTAGTTCTTTTTATGAGGCACAAGCGGGGGAATTTATCCTGGAAGCGGAAGAACTATTGAAACTTCGCGAAACACTCACAAAGGTTTATGTACAAAGAACTGGAAACCCACTATGGGTTATATCCGAAGATATGGAAAGAGATGTTTTTATGTCAGCAACAGAAGCCCAAGCTTACGGTATTGTTGATCTTGTAGCGGTTGAAAATGAAAATACTGTGGATTTAACATAAATCCACGATTCTATTTCAAATTCAAAGCATAATTCCAATTTTCCGCGATTTAACATTGAATAGAAAAAATTCATAATCATCAATCATCAGGTTAAGATCGATCTAAACCAACTCATTCTAAAATTCTATATATAATATACGACATGCCAACTATTAAACAACTTATTAGAAACACAAGAAAGCCAATAAGAAATGTCACGAAATCTCCCGCTCTTCGAGGATGTCCTCAGCGTCGAGGAACATGTACTAGGGTGTATGTGCGACTCGTTCAGATCATAAGCTCGAACAAATAAAAAATTTTCCAGTATCAATGATCGGTGCCCATGACTAGGATAGATAGAATGGAAGAATGCCATTTACTATACTAAAAACTAAAAATGAAGATCTATCATATACCTATCCTATATGTGTATATGTGTATGTAATTTGTGGTTTCTATTGGTGCAAATCCAATCACTTTGATTTGAGATGAGAAGCAATTCCTCATTGGTAGCAACATAGTTATTCATTAAGCGGGGGAAATAATATTATAAGAAAGAAAAAACTTATATTGAAAGAACGGACTAAGAGGGTCAGCTACTTAGCCAACTTTCAGAATTAAATGCCGTCACTGTATGGATAGCTCTTATTGTGAAAAGACCTATCTATTACTGTATAATTGATGGGTAGAGCCAAAGAGTGTGAACTATACAAGTTCACAATAACATTTGATTAAAATTAAATTAGAGAAGAGGCTCCGGTGTATAGAGAGGACCTCACCGTTTAAGAAGTAACCATAGAAACGATGGAACCCACGATTTTTTTATTTAGTATCGATAGAATTTCTTATTTTGAAGTGAAATGGGGCCTGGCCTGGCCTGGAAGGAATAAAAAATCGTGGTTGGGAAGGTCAGAGTAGCAAAAGCCATTGGAATTTATATTTTATATATCGGAAAAATCCGTTTTGTTATTAATTGACCGAGAGAGGGAAAAAAAAAAATAACTGAAAGACAAAAAATCAATTAGTTATTCATTAAAGTTTAATTTGATTCAATGACCAGAGTTAGACGAGGATATACAGCTCGGAAACGTCGAACAAAAATTCGTTTATTTGCATCAACCTTTAGAGGTGCTCATTCAAGACTTACTCGAACGATTACTCAACAGAAAATGAGAGCCTTAGTTTCCTCTCATCGCGATAGAGGCAGACAAAAGAGGGATTTTCGTCGTTTGTGGATCACTCGTATAAATGCGGTAACTCGTGAGAATAAGGTATCCTATAGTTATAGTATATTCATACACAATCTGTACAAAGGTCAAATGCTTCTTAATCGTAAAATACTTGCGCAAATAGCTATATCAAATAAGAATTGTCTTTACATGATTTCCAATAAGATTTTCAAGGAAAGTATAAAATAATATACAGGAATGATTGAAATAGAATTCCCCGGAGAATGAAACTCCGGGAAGATAGAATAAAAATAAATTAAGAAAAGTAGTAGGAATGGACGAACATTTTTCAAAAAAAAAATATTTTTTCTTTTCTTCCCCCATTTTTGTAATAAGACAATAATCAAATCTAGATTCTAGTATTTTTTCGAACAAAAACATCAATCAATCTGCGCTTTAGTTCCTATTGGAGTTTTGAGTCAATTGAGGATGAGGAATGTGTCTATTTATTTCTGGTTCTAGGACCTGTAGTTCTAGGGATTGACTCGGCTCTCTCAAATTGTTTCTCGTTATTAAGAAAAGGTAACAAAGATAAAATACGAGCTTGTTTTATAGCAATAGTAATTAATCGTTGTTGTTTCAAAGTCAATTTATTCACTCGTCTAGATAATATTTTTCCTTGTTCACTAATAAATCGACTAATTAAACTCATGTTTCTATAATCGATTCGATCCCCCGGCCCAATTGGGGGCAAACGCCTACGAAAAGATCGCTTGGATTTACGAAAAGGTTGCTTGGATTTTTCCATGGGTTATTCCTTATCTCTAAAATTCTATTTCTTTATCCATTTCGGAACTGCCCGAAACGAAATAGGTTTTTTTTTATTATATATATGTTATATATATATATATGTTAAGTTCTTCCGCTTACTTGGAGTGGAAGAAGACATCTTTCTTATCTTCCCTTCGATCTATTTCTTTATTTCCCCATGAATTGTATGCTTGTGACAATAGGGACAAAATTTTCTCAATTCTAGTCGACTGGGTGTATTGTGTCGATTCTTTTGAGTAATATATCTAGAAATACCCCGCGATTCTTTATTGATACTGACACCATTTCGAACACAACAGGTACATTCCAAAATAACTCTGACTCTAACATCTTTACCCTTGGCCATGAACCCCTCCTTTGGAGTTTGAATCGACTTAACTTAGACTCTTCTATTTTAAATACGAACCGAAAGAAGAAGAAAAGAACAAAAAAATCAATAGAAGTTACTAACTGCAAATTTCTTTCGTTGTAATTAATAGAGTAATAATTAAATAATACAATTTCTTTCTAATTATCAAATATTCCTACCCTAATCTCCATATTTCATTTCAGTATCTTAGTATACTATGATTTCGTGGAGCCTGCCCTGGACTGGACCCACATTTCCATTTCCATTTCTGTTCTATCAAATCCAATCTTAGATCCACCGAATTTTTGCTGAGGTTCAATACACTTTTTTTTCTTTCTCTTTTCTTCCTGTCCTAAAGAACTGAAAAAAGGAGGGGTGAATTTTGAGTCACCTCACGTAGAATTGTATCCCTAATTTTCTTCATTTTTTTTGTATCTCAATAACTAGAATGAAAAAAAAGGGAATGACAGGGCATCCGGGAATAAACGATTAATTTCTATCAATAGACCTGCTAGAGACCCAAACCATAGAGTAGCTATCACGGGTGCCACAGAGAGATATGTTTTTATGTCTCGCATTGAAAATCCTCCTTCTGTATTGTAATACATATATGGTCATATGCTGTAGTTCAAGATCATTTCTATTTAATTTATTTTTACACGGAATTCCTAACTAAAACGAATATCCTTCTTATTTTATTTTTTATTGAGCAAATAGTCATTTATTTTTTTTTATATACGTTAGGCTTCCGATGTTTTTAATTCTTTTATTATATCCAAATAGAAAAAATGGCAACAAAATTGTATATAGATGGAAGAGAAAATAAGAATGTGGAAAACAAGACAAGGATTTTGTACAATGACACTGTACAACAATTTTAAAAAGGGATGTAGCGCAGCTTGGTAGCGCGTTTGTTTTGGGTACAAAATGTCACGGGTTCAAATCCTGTCATCCCTACCTATTACTTCTCCTATGGGCAGTAACGAGGAATTCAATTTAAATTGAACATAATCTTTCTTTTTTCATGCTATATGTATGAAAGATACATTAAAAAATCCTTTTCTTTACAGTAATATCTCCTCAAAAAAGCGCTCTTAGTTCAGTTCGGTAGAACGCGGGTCTCCAAAACCCGATGTCGTAGGTTCAAATCCTACAGAGCGTGATTCCGTTTATGTTATGTTGAATCACAATAAAATAACTTAACAAAGTTGAATTGCAACTTGAATTTGACCTCCTGCAAGGAAAAGAGGAGGTCAATCAAAAAAGAAATGTTACTCAATCAAAGGTCCAACTGATCACCACGTCTGTATTGTAAATATGCAGTTACGAATAATCCTGCCAAAGTAATAGGAATTAGACCTAAGACGATTCCAAATAAAAAAACTTCAATCATTTCAATTTTTTTGATTTATAGGATAAAAAAAGAAAGGTAAGATCTATCCCTAAATATTAATCTGAATTATCCATGAATCTCAATGACCAAGAATTGGCAATTGACGCCTGAAGAAGAGAATCTCAGAGAAATATTCATTTTTCTGAATTGTTCATTCAATTCATTTCAAATAAGTCGTATCTTGTTAAAACCAAAAAATAGAGCTAGGGTTATAGTTGAAGCAGCCAGTAGAAAACCGAAATAACTAGTTATAGTAGGCATGAAAGAGCTAAATTAGATATGTTCTTTTGCTACATATGTTGATAAAACACTTACCTAATACCTAAGTTTCCATTTTTGCTAGATACGACACTTAGAAAAACCAATTGACAGAATTAGTTTAGTTTCAATTGAAAGCTCTCGATTCATCAGCCATTATGGACGGAACTAAAAAAGATAGAGTGACATAGGTAGAAAAAAAAAAAATGAAATTAATTAAATATAATATATTTTGGAATAAAAGAATTAGATTTGAAAATAACTTCAATTTTGATTATTTCTTTTTCAGTAGGATCTAATACATTTTTTTGTAGCGAACGACCTGCTATCACTTTTACTTTTTTTATTTTAACTCATTGGATTCAGTACAGTAATATATTGCTTAATTTCCTAAAATATCTAGAATGAGAAGAAAAAAAAAGTGTGCCCCATAATCCATCGAAAAAAGAAAACCTTTATTTCGAGTTCGAATCCAACTCGATTCGACGACGAGCAACTTGCATTATCTTTTTAGGTTCTACATTATGATTCTGTCTTTACATATTATGAAGTTCCATCCTTGTAGAAAGAACCTTTTCTTTGGATCTAATGCTAATGCAATAATAGTTGCATTCCGAATATTAATTGTTCCAACTATGTTCTGTTTCTTTCATTTTTTTTTTTATATATATATATATATAGTATATTTGTTGTACAACCAACCAATTACTTGAAATTAAAATATTCGAACAAAAAAACTTTTTACAAAAAAGGGTTGATAGATTTCATATCGAATTTTTATGTGTAAAGTAAATATGATAATATCTTTCATGAATTATTAGAATCTATTGATATTGAGCCACACTTTACCAAGATTTTTATCTTCTATTACAAAGACAAAGGCGGCAAACTTATACTTATAAGATAAGGAATTTTCTATTGATCTATTGAATAATATTCAGTTATGTATAGACAAGGGGTAAGAAAAAATTCTGTATAATTTCATTTCAGTACTGATCAAGACTGCGTTGCTGTGCCAGAGGAAGGATAGCTATACTGATTCGGTATACTCTAAATACACCTTTGGTACAAAATTGACAATCTCACAAAGATTAAATAGAAATATCAGTAGTTTTCTATTTACTGATCCCATCTTTCATGGAATCGATTTCCTTTTTTGACTGTACAAGAATTTGTGGAGCTCAGTATGTCTGGAAGCACGGGAGAACGTTCTTTTGCTGATATTATTACCAGTATTCGATACTGGGTCATTCATAGTATTACTATACCTTCCCTATTCATTGCGGGTTGGTTATTCGTCAGTACAGGTTTAGCTTATGATGTGTTTGGAAGTCCCCGGCCAAACGAGTATTTCACAGAGAGCCGACAAGGGATTCCATTAATTACTGGCCGTTTTGATTCTTTGGAACAACTCGATGAATTTAGTAGATCCTTTTAGGAGGCCCCCAATGACCATAGATCGAACCTATCCAATTTTTACAGTGCGCTGGTTGGCTGTTCATGGACTAGCTGTACCTACTGTTTCTTTTTTGGGGTCAATATCAGCAATGCAATTCATCCAACGATAAACCTAATTCGAATTATAGAACTATGACACAATCAAACCCGAATGAACAAAATGTTGAATTGAATCGTACCAGTTTATACTGGGGTTTATTACTCATTTTTGTACTTGCTGTTTTATTTTCCAATTATTTCTTCAATTGAGAGAGATAAAGAGAATAGTAGGAATTCTCTTATCCCATTAGGAAGGATACCATTCTCATAATTACCCATGACTGTTTTTGTCTCTAGCATGACCGCTTGATGAAATGTGGAGGAAAGTGGAGGAAATGGCCGATACTACTGGAAGGATTCCTCTTTGGCTGATAGGTACTGTAACTGGTATTCCTGTGATCGGTTCAATAGGTGTTTTCTTTTATGGTTCATATTCCGGGTTGGGTTCATCTCTGTAGTAATTGGATGAACCGGATTGTCGACATGAAAGAGTAAGAACTCAGCGGGGTATTACCCCGCTGAGTTCTTACTCTTAGAGCGAGACTTTGATCTATTCCATTTGATCTATTCCATAATATACAAATTAGAAAGTTATCCAGTGAACATAATCAAAGAATAACATAATGCAAATATTTTCTATTTGTAGAAATGACAAAACAGATCCTTTGATCCGATATTTCAAACACTTTCTTTTTTTATGATGTTTTTGAAGAATTGAATCTATTGATTCATAGTCTCTGTCCTTTCTCCATAATATTAGTTATATTAACTCTTACAAAGAAATAAAAAAGAATCAATCAATTTTCGGGATAATCCAACAAACAATATTATATGGATTTCTAAAGATGAGATATCCTGCAAATCATTTCTTATACTAAATTAATAGAACTTACCCTATAAAATAAAAAGAAAAAAGAAAATCCTTTTGCTCAAGGAATTATTCCTCCCGAACCCTTACTACTTCTTATGAATCTAAACAAAGGAGTTCGTGATAGAACCAGAAAAGAAGGTTTAGTAATATTTGGAGAAGAGGAGAAAAATCATTATTCTTTCGATACAATACGACATAAGAAAAGGGTAGAAAATCCCTTTTCTTATGTCGAATGGAAGATTCGCTCGTAATCCCTACTAAAAGTATTTCTTCCTTTCATTTATCCCGCCCTTGCCTTGTATTCTCTTCCTTTGTATTTGTATGTCTATTACATTGTCTATTATTAATAATAGGATATAAGTAATGAATTCCAAACATCCCAGACAGTATAAACAAAGCAAGCAAAAGAAAGGATAAACAAAGCAAGAAAGGGGTTTACAGAAATTTTTGATTATACATCATTGTATCGATCCAAAATTTTTACCAACCTAACTTGATGTTAAGTACTCTCTAGATCTAGAAATTCATTTCGTACAATTGAACCTTTTCAAACTGTTTCTTTTTAAGAACCAAAAAGATTTGTGCCAAAACAACAGATGCCAAGAAGAACAAAAGACCTTGGACGCGTAATGGATCTTGAAGTACTATTTCTGCATCTCCCTGACCAAAGCCTCCCACATTGGGATTGCTTGTTAATGGTTGATCAAGCTTGACGGTTTCGCCCTCTGAAACAAGAAGTTCTGGTCCTGGAGGTATAATATCAACCACTTGATGTCCATCCGATGCATCAACTATGGTTATTTCATATCCCCCTTTTTCTTTACGTACTATTTTGCTTATTATACCCGCGGATGTAGCATTATAGACTGTATTGTTACTCTTGCTCCCATCAGGATAAATTTGACCCCTTCCTCTGTTCCCACCTAGATATATGGGATATTTTAAGAAGTGAACATCTTTCTTCGTAGCAGGGTCGGGGGAAAGAATAGGAAAGACGATTTCACTATATTTCTTACCAGGAACAGGACCTATCACAAGAATATTTTTTTTATTGGGACGATAACTCTGAAAAGACAGATTTCCTATCTTTTCTTTCAACTCAGGAGAAATACGATCGGGAGGGGCTAATTCGAATCCCTCAGGTAAAATAAGAACAGCCCCTACATTCAAAGACCCTTTTTTACCATTAGCGAGAACTTGTTTCAGTTGCATATCATAAGAGATTCGAACAACTGCTTCAAATACAGTATCAGGAAGCACAGCTTGTGGAACTTCAATATCCACGGGCTTATTAGCTAAATGGCAATTGGCACATACAATTCGTCCAGTTGCTTCTCGTGGATTTTCATAACCCTGCTGTGCAAAAATGGGATATGCATTTGAAATAGATGCCCGAGTTATTACATATATCATGATCGATACAGAAATGGATCGAATCATCTGTTCCTTTATCCAAGAAAAAGTATTTCTATTTTGCATGGTCCAATCATTGATCCCGGAATTATTACAATAAATTGGATAGGTAGCTAATAAAGTTCCCTATCTCTGAGTCTGCCATTATATTAGAATATAGGACGAATACTTTGAACAGAACAAGTCGAAGGAATAAGTAAGATTGAAAAAGCTTTCTTTATACATGAAGAAACATTCTGATTTCATTGATATCAGGAGATCAAATGAGTTCTTCATTCATTCATTGAATGATAAATAACTACAAGTGAAGGAGATACGCGATTTAAATAATGGAAGATCCAATATTTCACTATTGTATCTAGAATAACTGGAAAAGTGGAAACAAGACCAGATATAATTTGATCGTTATGAGCCAACCCAAAATCGTTGTATACCGAACCAATCATTAATTCCCAACCGTGGGTCGAGTGAAATCCGATCCATAAATCAGTGACTAAAAGAATCGAAAAAGCTTTTATTGTGTCACTTAAGTTATGGAAGAATTCCTGAACGCAAGAATTAAGAATGACAAGTTCTTCATTACCCAGAATAAAATAACCACTTAGAATAGCGAAACAGATTATATTTGTTGAGAAATGCAAAATGATCTGGAGGTGATATTCATTTTGTGTTTTGACCAATTGTATTGTTTCCCTGTGTATTCCTATATGTATATGTGTCTCCGGGTACTCCGTTATTAGTTCGTCCAAGAGGAATAGTTCTTCTAATTCGATGAATCTTTCTAGAAGGTTTTTCTCTTGAATATCATTCAAAAAAGTTTCGGATTGTCTGGTATTCCACCAATTAGTAACCCAAGGTTCCAGACTTTTATTAAATGAGAAAGAGACCCACCAGGGTAAAAATACTATAGATGCAATATATGGGAGGGATGCTTTCTTTTTTTTCATTTTTTTCTGTGAATTGTTAATGAACCTGCTTCATTTGTCGACTCTATCTGATCTGAGATTTCTCTGAAGCACGAGTTCTATAACAAAGTATCGAACCTATGGATCTATTCCCATTTTTGTGTAAAAATTTAGTCCTTGGATCTAGAAGGAATATAGAAATAGAATAAGGGCCTTTTCTTTTCGGATTCGGATAAAAAAAATAAGCAAATATTATTTTCCCAGATATCCAAATTGGGCAAATTCGAACCAATTCCATCTTCATCTTCATTTGTTCCTTTCAATGAATGTTCGAAAAACCACTTGAAGTAAGGAATATTATTCGGATTTCGAGACGAAAAAACTCCTCCTGGATCAATTTATTTTTTCGAAATATTTTACTGCCTAATCATAGCCCGGGAATAAGGTATCAATTCCAAATCTTGGACCTAAAAAGAAAAACATGAATTCTGTATTACGAAATAAATGTAATGTTCTGATATATTTGATGAATCCATATCTTAACTTAGGCTTTTTACTTTATTTACTAGTAAATAAATTAATTGCGTTGGGTCACATACACATACAAAATAGTTTTTTTATATACAAAAATGTCTTCTTCTTCTTTATTATAGTTCTTTCTTTCATATTCGTACTCCTGCTTTTCTTTTTACCACCGCCAACAGAAGGGGGAAATAGAATCTAACACGTTATACTTCAATTGGTACACGCAAGAAATAGGCCAATTCGGCAGCTTTTTGTTCAATTTCTCGTAGAGTAAGATTCTCATCAGTACGAGTCAAGGGAATGGCTCCCCGGCCTTTGATTTCCATATAAAGGACACGACGGGAATAAAGACCCTCTTTCACCTCCATTCTAATGGATTGGATATCTCTCATAAAGAAGCGAAGGAAGATGCGCCGATTTTTTCCAGGAAATCCCCAACGAAAAATACACACTATTCCTTCTTTTCTATCGAATCGGTCATAACCACTACCTACATTCCAGAAAATTGTGCACCACAAATAAGAACTAATGAATAGACCTGCGATCCCATAGAAAGACATCACGAGACCTTGTGGAAAAAAAATGATTTGCTGAGATGGAAATACGGATATCAGATTCCTACCAAAATAACTGGAAGTTCCAACCACTAAGAATCCTAATGAACCTAAAAGAAGGATACAGGCCCAGCAAAAATTACTTGTTTTTCGAGACCCCCTTATAAGTTCTATCCATATATGTTTTGATCGCCAGTTCATACTAGATCCAGTTGCATTCGATTGGAATTGAGAGAATAAGCCTAAAAACTTTGACTTTACTTTTTGTGATCCCGAAGTAACTTTCATCAACTAGCACTATTCTGATCTAAACCAATTACTACAATACTAATTGGTTAGATACATTTTTTGTTCTATTTTTTTGTTCTATTTAAAGTAAAGCACTGATCCTTTTTTAACCAGCTATACTCGCATATACGTACATTTATGCAGATATCATGTATCCGCATGCATAAGAGTTCCGTCATTTGTGTTCGGAAACAGCCACATATCGTACCATATTACACTAAATAAACATTGTATTATGATCCAGTCAGTATTGAAAGAAATTGATGAGATTTGGTCCCATCGGATCTATACAATCTTATTTTTTTGGATATGAAGAGATAAAGAAGCCATTGCAATTGCCGGAAATACTAGGCCTACTAAAGGCACAAAAATAGAGGGGAAGATGAGATTTGTCATAGAATGGGTGCCTCGATTTAATTTACTATTTATACGTCTTAGAAAGATATCTTATGATAAGTATATCTATTATAAATAATATTAAGTAGTTAATAAGAAATAATATTAAGTAGTTAATAAGTGCAAGGAATGTAGAATTAAATTAAGTGTATCTATTCCTCTTTCTATACGAATATGTATGATAATCCACTTTTATGAATTTTTCATACTTCTTCTCCCATACTTATCTTCTTTCTATTTTTCTAAGAAGGAGTTTATTATCAAAGAGTTTATTATGAATTCGCGACTCTAACTAATCCGATCAAGGGATTCAAAGTAAAAAAATGGGGTTCTTTGTAGATATAGAAATCACTTCTACTTTTTCTATATTCTCTATTTCTATATATTTTTTTTTTTTCATTATTGTCATTGTCTATATTAATACGTAAAAAAGCCGGAGAAAATTCTTTTTATTTTACCTAATTCTAATTTCTCGTAAAAAAAAATTCACTCTTTTATCCCCTTTATATTTATAGAGGATTCCTGATTACTAATTATGAATATAGGCATATTAAAAAGTGGATCTGTAGCAAAAAAAAGAAAATTAGAAAACGAATTATCCGAAACTTTTGATTCCTACTACAAGTAGAATTTATGTCACCAAGGAAAACATGTCATCAAAGAAAACACCATTCTTCTTAGTTTTTTTTGATTACGATGAACTAAACTAAATACTTGTTTGTTACAAATAACTGAATCCAATGCTATACTTTATTTGCATTTTTGATTCAATGGAAAGAAACCGTGGAGTTGAAATAACTCACTCAGAACACCTTTTAAAAGATTACGTGGTACGATTGGATCCAATAAGCCCTTATGGAATGAATGCTCAGCCGCTTGTGAACCATCGGGTACTGTCTTATTCAATGTTTGCTCAATTACTCTTTTACCCGCAAATGCAATGTAGGCATTAGGTTCAGCAATAATGACATCCCCCAACATACCAAAACTGGCTGTTACTCCACCGGTTGTAGGAGATGTAAGGATTGGTACATAGAATAACTTTTTATTTGATTGATAATTATATGAAGCGGAAGATATTTTAGCCATTTGCATCAAACTCAAACTTCCTTCTTGCATGCGTGCTCCCCCAGAAGCACACACAATAACGACGGGTAGAGATCGATTAGTAGCATACTCGACCAAACGGGTTATTTTCTCGCCTACTACTGATCCCATACTACCTCCCATAAACTGAAAATCCATAACCCCAAGTGCCACGGGAATACCATTTAGTTGACCTATGCCTGTTTGAACGGCTTCAGTTAAACCTGTCTTTCTTTGATAAGAATCGATACGATCTCTATAAGGTTCCTCCTCTGAATGAAATTCGATGGGGTCCATGGAGACCATATCTTCATCCATAGGATCCCAAGTGCCCGGATCAATCAAAAGTTCGATTCTATCTGAACTACTCATTTTCAAATGATATCCACACTGTTCACAAATATTCATTTTTGACCTAAAAAATTTTTTATAGTTTAATCCGTAACAATTTTCGCATTGAACCCATAAATGTCTGTATTTTTTATTTATATCCAAATCATTAGATCTTCCTCTTATATTGAAATCGCTCCCATTACTACGAGTTCTTATACGAGAACCCTCATTTTCACTACCACTTACACTTTCAGTACAAATGAAACTATAAATGTAACTGTCACTGTAATTGCTGGTACCACCGGCAATGTAACTATTAATATTGATTTCAAAACGAAGATAACTATCAATGCAATTATTAATGTGATTAATCCAACTAGATTGGGTATCATACATGGAATGATAATAGTAGTGATTCTTACTCTTAGACCCACTATTCAAAAAACTAGAAAAAAAACTTTCTGGTTCACTTGGAAAAGAACTATCATTGTCAATCTCAAAAATCTGATTTTCAATATCAAAATAGACAGAATAACTGTCACCATTACTATCCCTAACTAAAAAAGTGTCATCAGAGATCAAACTCCAAATATCTCTGATATTAAATAAATAATCAACATTACTGAAACTATAACTGCCACTATGGGTCCAACTAGCAATGTTTTTCCCTGTATCATTTATAATGGGGTTTTCACTTCCACTGCTATGTCCCATAGCATCAAGACTATCCATTGATTTACTTAGCCCACACCTATGTTCTAGCTTATCCTTAGACAACCTCGAATTGAACCACCATTTTTCCATAGAGTCTTCCCGCCCCCTACTTGATGAAAATACACTAAATGAATAGTCATTCGATTAATAATCATTTTATCTATCATAATTAAGCATATGGATCCAGTCATTAGAATTATTAACTAACAACGAGTGAGTATTGAAAGAAATAGATTCTCTTTTTTTTGGAATCCATGGTATCACTTCAATCTCTATTATGATTGAATTTTCTCCTCAATTATAAATAGAAAGAAAAGAAAAGTTTTTCTCATGTACAAATTATCATCAAAAAGATAAACATTTTTTTTTCTATAAATGAAAAATGAGGAATTCATTCTCGCTCGTATCGTATTATCAAATAATAAATAAGTTTCTATTGCAACATGGAAGGAAAAAGACAATATACAGGATGGGTAGAAAGAGCCCTTTCCTTGGCTTGATCTATGGTCTGATACTACGATCCACCAATCCCAAGGATCCATAGGATTAATTATGGATCCAACAATAAACAATCGAAGTATTGAGTTTCGATCTTATCTTGTATTTTAATCTTGTTAATCTTGTATATAGGGATAAATAGGGTATTTGCATATGAAAAAAATATGCTAATACATACTTATTCTTTATTTTTTTTTTCATTTTTTTTCGGCTCAATCCTTTTTTAGTAAAAGATTGGGCCGAATTTAATTTCAATTAGGAGAACAAACAGGAATTACTGAATTACGCGTACTTATTTTGTCTCTTTATCTAACTTATCTACTGGTTCGAATTCAAATTTGATTTCCTTCCATACTTCACAAGCAGCGGCTAGTTCAGGACTCCATTTGCTAGCGTCACGGATAATTGTATTACCTTCACGAGCAAGATCACGTCCCTCATTACGAGCTTGTACACATGCTTCTAAAGCTACTCGGTTAGCTACTGCACCCGGTGCATTACCCCAAGGGTGTCCTAAAGTTCCTCCACCGAACTGTAGTACGGAATCATCCCCAAAGATTTCGGTCAAGGCAGGCATATGCCAAACATGAATACCCCCTGAAGCCACAGGCAGAACACCCGGCATAGAGACCCAATCTTGAGTGAAGAAAATACCACGACTTCGGTCTTTTTCAATAAAATCATCACGTAGTAAATCAACAAAACCTAAAGTCATCTCACGTTCCCCTTCTAGTTTACCTACTACGGTACCAGCGTGAATATGATCTCCACCAGACATACGTAATGCTTTAGCTAGTACACGGAAATGCATACCATGATTTTTCTGTCTATCAATAACTGCATGCATTGCGCGGTGGATGTGAAGAAGTAGTCCGTTGTCACGGCAATAATGAGCCAAGCTAGTATTTGCAGTGAATCCCCCAGTTAGGTAGTCATGCATTACGATAGGAGCTCCCAATTCTCTGGCAAATACAGCCCTTTTGATCATTTCTTCACATGTACCTGCAGTAGCATTTAAGTAATGTCCTTTGATTTCACCTGTTTCGGCCTGTGCTTTATAAATTGCTTCGGCACAGAATAAGAAACGGTCTCTCCAGCGCATAAATGGTTGGGAGTTCACGTTTTCATCATCTTTGGTAAAATCAAGTCCACCACGTAGACATTCATAAACCGCCCTACCGTAGTTCTTTGCAGATAATCCCAATTTTGGTTTAATAGTACATCCCAATAGAGGACGACCATACTTGTTCAATTTATCTCTTTCAACCTGGATACCATGAGGCGGTCCTTGGAAAGTCTTGATATAAGAAACAGGAATTCGCAGATCCTCTAGACGTAGAGCTCGTAGGGCTTTGAAACCAAATACGTTACCTACAATGGAAGTAAACATATTAGTAACAGAACCTTCTTCAAAAAGGTCTAAAGGATAAGCTACATAAGCAATATATTGATTTTCCTCCCCAACAACGCTCTCGATGTGGTAGCATCGTCCTTTGTAACGATCAAGACTGGTAAGTCCATCAGTCCACACAGTTGTCCATGTACCAGTAGAAGATTCGGCAGCTACCGCAGCCCCCGCTTCTTCAGGCGGAACTCCGGGTTGAGGAGTTACTCGGAATGCTGCCAAGATATCAGTATCTTTGGTTTCGTAGTCAGGCGTATAATAAGTCAATTTGTAATCTTTAACACCAGCTTTGAATCCAACACTTGCTTTAGTCTCTGTTTGTGGTGACATAAGTCCCTCCCTACAACTCATGAATTAAGAATTCTCACAACGACAAGGTCTACTCGATATGGATTAGGCGTGAATAAAAAAAAAATCTTTCAAAAAAAATTCAACCGATATTATCAACGAATTAAAATGGTAAAATGGTTCCTACCATGTATTTGATTCACCAAATACATCATTATTGTATACTCTTTGATATGTATGGCGCAACCCAATCATTGTTTTGCGAGTTTAGAATTGAATTGATCCGCTTCTTTTTTTTAATCTAACTATCTAAAAATACTAAGAAAGATTTGCTCTTGACAGTGATATATGTTGTATATGTAAATCCTAGATTTGAAAATAGGAATAATTATTAAATTATAAAAAAGGGTATAAAAGCAAAATAGGTGGAAATCCATATGAAAAAATAAAGGACCATGGCGAAATAAGATCAAAATAATGAATCATAAATAGAATTTGGGTTCGAACTCCATAGATAATATGGATGGTATTTTCTATAATGATAGAGAAATGAAACACACTTAACTTATTCACAATTCTTATCCATCTACTTTAAATTTGGAAAAAGAATTGGTTGAACTTGAAAATTTCCTCATTGAATGAATAAAGGATTGAATTGGATTCTCCTGGGTAGTACCGGCTAAATCGAGTGCTAACTCCCATTTATTATTTATTTCTTATTGAATTAACCGATCAACTTGCTATCGGACATTTATTTTCGATTCGGTACTAGTCCAAAAAATTTTTGACATATTTCACTTTATTATTATTATGAAAAACAATCCTACCACTTCTGGTCCTGCGGTTTCCACACTTGAAGAAAAAAACCTAGGGCGTATCGCTCAAATTATTGGCCCAGTACTAGATGTCGTTTTTCCACCGGGAAAGATGCCTAATATTTATAACGCTTTGGTAGTTAAGGGTCGAGATACTGCCGGTCAGCAAATTAATGTGACTTGTGAGGTACAGCAATTATTAGGAAATAATCGAGTTAGAGCTGTAGCTATGAGTGCTACAGATGGTCTGATGAGAGGAATGGAAGTCATTGACACGGGAGCTCCCCTAAGTGTTCCGGTCGGCGGAGCTACTCTCGGACGAATTTTCAATGTTCTTGGAGAACCCGTTGATAATTTAGGCCCTGTAGATACTCGCACAACATCCCCTATTCATAGATCTGCACCTGCCTTTATACAGTTAGATACTAAATTATCTATCTTTGAAACAGGAATTAAAGTGGTGGATCTTTTAGCTCCTTATCGCCGCGGGGGAAAAATAGGACTTTTTGGGGGAGCTGGAGTGGGTAAAACAGTACTCATCATGGAATTAATCAACAACATTGCCAAAGCTCATGGAGGCGTATCCGTATTTGGCGGAGTAGGCGAACGTACTCGTGAAGGAAATGATCTCTACATGGAAATGAAAGAATCCGGAGTGATTAATGAAAAAAATATTGCAGAATCAAAAGTCGCTCTAGTCTATGGTCAAATGAATGAACCGCCGGGAGCTCGTATGAGAGTTGGTTTGACTGCCCTAACCATGGCGGAATATTTCCGGGATGTTAATGAGCAAGACGTGCTTCTATTCATCGACAATATCTTTCGTTTCGTTCAAGCAGGATCAGAAGTATCTGCCTTATTAGGGAGAATGCCTTCCGCAGTAGGTTATCAACCTACGCTTAGTACAGAAATGGGTTCCTTGCAAGAAAGAATTACTTCTACCAAAGAGGGATCTATAACTTCGATCCAAGCAGTTTATGTACCTGCGGACGATTTGACTGACCCTGCTCCTGCTACGACATTTGCACATTTAGATGCTACTACGGTACTATCCAGAGGATTAGCTGCCAAAGGTATTTATCCAGCAGTAGATCCTTTAGATTCAACCTCAACTATGTTGCAACCTCGGATCGTTGGCGAGGAACATTATGAAACTGCGCAAAGAGTAAAGCAAACTTTACAACGTTACAAAGAACTTCAGGACATTATAGCTATTCTCGGGTTGGACGAATTATCCGAGGAGGATCGTTTAACTGTAGCAAGAGCACGAAAAATTGAGCGTTTCTTATCACAACCCTTCTTCGTGGCAGAAGTATTTACTGGTTCTCCAGGTAAATATGTTGGTCTCGCAGAAACAATTAGAGGGTTTCAACTGATTCTTTCCGGAGAATTAGACGGTCTTCCCGAGCAGGCCTTTTATTTGGTGGGTAACATCGATGAAGCTACCGCGAAAGCTATGAACTTAGAAGTGGAGAGCAATTTGAAGAAATGACCTTAAATCTTTGTGTACTGACTCCTAATCGAATTATTTTCGATTCCGAAGTGAAAGAAATCATTTTATCTACTAATAGTGGTCAAATTGGCATATTACCAAATCACGCCCCTATTGCCACGGCTGTAGATATAGGTCTTTTGAGAATACGTTTCAACGACCAATGGTTAACGGTGGCTCTGATGGGCGGTTTTGCTAGAATAGGTAATAATGAGATCACCATTTTAGGAAATGATGCGGAGCTGAGTACTGACATTGATCCGCAAGAAGCTCAACAAGCTCTTGAAATAGCTGAAGCTAACTTGAGTAGAGCGGAGGGAAAGAGACAAGCAATTGAGGCGAATTTAGCTCTCAGACGAGCTAGGACACGAGTAGAGGCTATCAATCTTATTTCCGACTAGGCAATACAAATACATCAAAATAATTAAAAGAGGTTCGTTCTTTCGAAGTTCTTAAAATTTTGATTCCTCCAATTGAAGACAATCAGGTCGAATCTGATACAACAAAAAAAAAGAAGATGGGTAGAAAAACTTATTAGATTCCATTGACCCCGGTATCTAATAAGTTCTACCTACTATTGGATTTGAACCAATGACTCCCGCCGTATGAAAGCAATACTCTAACCACTGAGTTAAGTAGGTCATTTATCACCCCAAAAAGGACCCATCACTTCGAGGATTATAGAAGGAATATTATTTCTAAGCAATATCAATGCATTAACAGAAAAGGGATTAGATAACTATCATGCATGCTAATATACATCTTGACAAGAAATTATCTATATGTTAAGATGTCTATAACAAGGGCTATAGCTCAGTTGGTAGAGCACCTCGTTTACACGTGCGCCAATGTTTTTCAAGGGAGCCAATTATTCAATAAACATAATTGATCTTATTGAGATCAAGAATCCATGTCTTACTCCATTGATTCGAGGGAACAGGAGAACAATAGCCTGACATTCATTTGGTAGGGTCCAATTCAGGTGCAAATTCAGGTGCCAAAAATAACCCACCATTGATTTGATATTTGATAAGGTAAATACCCAATCATTCAATGCTAGGCTTAATGAGTATAAGGGCCTCAAAATAACCTCTTTTCGTCCTATGAACTTTAAGGTGTATGAAGTCTCATATTTGTTGACTCTTGCAGCGGAGCGATAGAGACTATATTTAACTTAATATAAAATAGGCCGGAAGCAGATCTAAGTCAAGGTAACCCTTCTTTGAAACACTTTGGTATTGTTCCTAGATCAGAATACAAATAATGAATCAGAGCACACGGAACCATCTCATTATCTTCTTATCTTTCTGTGAAGAAAAAATATGGTGGACTAACTGATCTTTTACATCAGTTGATGAAAGAGCCCAATGCAACAAAATGCATGTTGGGTCTTTGAAACAGTTCGAATCATTTTGATAATAATAAGTTTGATCTGTTTTACCGAGAAGGTCTACGGTTCGAGTCCGTATAGCCCTAACACATTCTTTTTTTGTATAGACATTCCATTTTCGTTTCGTTTTTTTTAGTATATTATTTCCTCATTAGTACTTTTTATGTTATGGGCTGACTGGTTGGTCCATAGAAAAAGCATTCCCACGTGCTTATGTATCTACATAAGGACAGGAAAATAAAAACAATAAGTCATTTGAATGGGTCCAATCGGTATTTGTCAAATCTCCGATAAAATATCCATTCTTCTTCATTAGGAATTATTGGAATTATTTTTCCTCTTTTCATGATCAAGATACACTTTTGCTTTGATATATCCAGTCAATTTAGGAAGTGAAAATCTTTTTCAAAATCCCAACCTGCACCAAAAAAATGCAATTCTAAGTCACATGCATCTAGGACCTATTCTTGGTTTTGTATTTTCTAAGTTCCCTGACTAATTGTTTTTTGACAAAACAACAACCCAATTGCTTCTTTCAAAGAAAATGAATTGACTTGCTTTGGGAATTTTTTCTATCAAATCCTTTGATAATGTATGATTCTTTCTATCTATTAAAAAGTATTTTATGTAAATTTTTTACGATTTCGTCGACGTCGATTATACCACTCCACCCTTGTTATCTTTCATTCTTCGATGCATTCGATTTTGCTTAGGTCGAATCAATAGAAGTCAATAGAAGAACTAATCCCCTACCCGAATTTTAATGAAAAAAATGCAATAAGAATTTCATTAAATTCATTCTATTCTATTTTAGATTTCATTATTATTTCATTATTAATTATATATTATATAATAATATACGTATTAATAGAATAATATACGTATATATATTATTATATTGATACAAACATACTAGTAAATTCCCATACTATAGTTAGTAAATTAACATACTATACCATACTATACTAATAATATATTTATATATATATATATATTCAGCATATTCCACATTCCTAATTCATAGGAGTACATTTATGTTTCTGCTTCACGAATATGATATTTTCTGGGCATTTCTAATAATATCGAGTGCTATTCCTATCTTGACATTTGTCATTTCCGGAGTTTTAGCCCCGATTAGGAAAGGACCGGAGAAGTTCTCTAGTTATGAATCGGGTATAGAACCTTTAGGAGATGCTTGGGTACAATTTCGAATCCGCTATTACATGTTTGCTCTAGTTTTTGTTGTTTTTGATGTTGAAACGGTCTTTCTTTATCCATGGGCAATGAGTTTCGACGTATTAGGTGTATCCGTATTTATAGAAGCTTTAATTTTCGTGCTTATCCTAATTGTTGGTTCAGTTTATGCATGGCGAAAAGGAGCATTGGAATGGTCTTAGTTGAATATTCAGACAATCAAAATAAAAAGGAAGGAAAAGATTATATTGAGACAGTTATGAATTTGATGGAATTTCCGTTACTTGACCAAAACCAAACGAACCCCAATTCAGTTATTTCAACTACCTCGAATGATCTTTCGAATTGGTCAAGACTCTCTAGTTTATGGCCACTTCTATATGGTACCAGTTGTTGTTTCATTGAATTTGCTTCATTAATAGGCTCACGATTCGACTTTGATCGTTATGGATTGGTACCGAGATCGAGTCCTAGGCAAGCAGATCTAATTTTCACAGCCGGCACAGTAACAATGAAAATGGCTCCTTCTTTAGTGAGATTATATGAGCAAATGCCTGAACCAAAATATGTCATTGCTATGGGAGCTTGTACTATTACAGGAGGAATGTTCAGTACTGATTCTTATAGTACTGTTCGGGGAGTCGATAAGCTAATTCCTGTAGATGTCTATTTGCCGGGCTGCCCACCTAAACCAGAGGCTGTTATAGATGCTATAACGAAACTTCGTAAGAAGATATCTCGAGAAATTTTTGAAGATAGAACTGTGTCTCAACCGGAAAATCGATGTTTTACTATCAATCACAAGTTTGATGTTCGGCGTAGTACTCATACTGGAACTTACGATCAAGGATTGCTCTATCAATCGCCATCTACTTCAGAGATACCTTCTGAAACATTTTTCAAATCCAAAAGTTCAGTATCTTCCCACGAATTAGTGAATTAGACAGGGTTCCGTTCTTTTGCGCAGAATAAGAAAGAGGAAGGAGGTCAATCTTTAAAAATTTCATTGTAAATGTGAAATACACATAGAAATGCAAATGCGGGAGAGATCAAGAAGATGCAGGGCCGTTTATCTGATTGGCTAGTCAAGCATGAGCTCGTTCATAGATCTTTGGGCTTCGATTACCAAGGAGTAGAGACTTTACAAATAAAAACCGAGGATTGGGACTCCATTGCTGTCATTTCATATGTATATGGTTACAATTATTTACGCTCCCAGTGTGCTTATGATGTAGCACCAGGCGGATTTTTAGCTAGTGTGTATCATCTTACGAGAATACAGTATGGTATAGATAAATCGGAAGAGGTATGCATAAAAGTATTTGCCCCAAGAAGTAATCCTAGAATACCTTCTGTTTTCTGGATTTGGAGAAGTGCTGATTTTCAAGAACGGGAATCTTATGATATGTTGGGAATCTATTATGATAATCATCCGCGCCTTAAACGTATCTTGATGCCTGAAAGTTGGATAGGCTGGCCCTTACGTAAGGACTATATTACCCCCAATTTTTATGAAATACAAGATGCTCATTAAATGATATAAATATTCATTTATACATATACAACACGATTCCAGATTTCATTTCATTCAAGTCTCAAGTCAAGGAATATTTTTATCTTCTGTTCTAGAGTCCAGGGTAACTGGACTCTAATTCGTATTATGAATGGGCAAAAAGGCTTCATTGCTATTCCAAAATTGGGAAGATATCATATCTATTCCAAATGAGCAAAAACAATCAAAAGAGTTTTGCACCATGACTTTGTACCGCACACATCATTTAGATGGACCGCGGAAAGTAAGCAGGAGTGAAGAAATAGAAAAAATATGAAAGAAAATACGAAAGAAAGAAATGAAAGGGGATTGGCTTTCATTTGTATTATGTCTGAATCTATTCTTCAACTCCTATAAACTTTTAATTTAAATTTTTTAGCCAACTTATTTTTTTTCCTTTTGGATATATATATACGAAGACTTACTTTCTTTCTTTTTGAGTGAAAAAAAGCACAGTATGAACAACAAAAAAAAGAAAGAAAAGGAGCATAATCTCATTTTCTTCTTTACCATACCTATACCTATATTTTTATACCCATCTCCAAAAGGGGGTATATATATCTAGATGATATGAATAAATATGTATCATGCTCTAGACTTTAGGCTATTAACAAATATGTCTATATGTACCTCGATCCGTCTCGATTCATTTGTATGAATATATATCCGATATATTATTTACGTGTCAGGAACCAGATTTGAACTGGTGACACGAGGATTTTCAGTCCTCTGCTCTACCAACTGAGCTATCCCGACAGTTTCCCGCACATCATCCTAGTAAAGTATTTGTATTATTCTATGTCAATTAAAGGGACTAAACAAGGATTCAATTATAAAATCTTACTTAGTCCCCGAATTTCTTAGATCTTCAAAAAGAAAAAAGAAGACTTTCTTCGTAAGTGTAAGGATAATGATTCGGATCTATTTCTGAATGAAAGAGTAGAGTAAATGAGAAAGTATAGTGAAGTTTGAAGCGCTAATAAAAAAAAAAAAAAAGAGGATAAATTTCATAGTTAGGAGGTAAAAAGGTCTTTTATTGGGGATAGAGGGACTTGAACCCTCACGATTTCTAAAGTCGACGGATTTTCCTCTTACTATAAATTTCATTGTTGCCAGTATTGACATGTAGAACGGGACTCTCTCTTTATTCTCGGCCGATTAATCAGTTTTCAAAAGATCTCTCAGACTCTGAAATGAATGATTTGATCAATGAATATTCTATTTTTCCTTCAACTTCGCGATTTCGATGGAAATCGATTCACAATAATTCGGAATTGGATTATGGTCGTGATTAATCATTTGATATGTAAGTTTGTATACGTACGTATTATATTACGTATATGAAGTAATCCCTTATGTATAGGGATTTCAGCTACCAACGTAACACAGTCAACTCCATTCGTTAGAACAGCTTCCATCGAGTCTCTGCACCTATCTTTCTTTTTTTTTATTCCAGTTTTCTAAACCCTTGTTTTCTTAAAATAAAGATTTGGCTCAGGATTGCCCTTTTTTAATTCCAGGGTTTCTCTGAATTTGGAAGTTACCACTTAGCAGGTTTCCATACTAAGGCTCAATTCAATTAAGTCCGTAGCGTCTACCAATTTCGCCATATCCCCCTTGAGATCTGGATCTACTTGAAATTCCATCCACCTCTTTTCTTTTATCTATCTTGGACCCTTTGAATTCATTATATAATGATTCCATATCGAAAAAGTGTATGCTGCTTGCTATCTTTTTCCCCATCCTCTATCATTTCATCTTTATTGGATGAACCATATTTGTTTCAATCAGAAATGATTCTATCATTTCTGTATCTGCAATTCAATATGGATAGATATATCCCGCATATATGTCTCTCCCACCTTTTTTTTACAGCGCGATTTGGAATACTGGAACGGTCGAT
>Ga0213875_10000195_pt1:42500-45000 | contig 62118 bp, 48 predicted proteins | sample BarmaccomBMRX_R8_FD_160105 | JGI IMG/M metagenome (GOLD analysis project Ga0213875, IMG submission 160105) | Root-associated microbial communities from Barbacenia macrantha in rupestrian grasslands, the National Park of Serra do Cipo, Brazil - RX_R8 | ecosystem: Host-associated >...
TAGTTCTTTCGTCACACCGGGAAAGGGGTTTCCAAGATTTAAAGAGGTCCGTTGGGCACCTAATCCTTATGTCATAATAGATCCGAACACTTGCCCCGGATCAACTTCGATATCATAATTGCTCTAGTGAATAACTAAATAAAATAGATGGGTGGGAGATAGGAAAGAAAGGAACTAATCATAAATAAAATATCCATCCTTCATAGGTTCACTAAAAACTTGACTGTTGGCAAGTCTCTTTGTATGTGTTGTCCGGAAAGAGGAGGACTTAATGATTATTCGTTCGCCGGAACCAGAAGTGAAAATTATTGTAGATAGGGATCCCATAAAAACGTCTTTCGAGGAATGGGCCAGACCCGGTCATTTCTCAAGAACAATAGCTAAGGGCCCCGATACTACCACTTGGATCTGGAACCTACATGCTGATGCTCACGATTTCGATAGTCATACCAGTGATTTGGAGGAGATCTCTCGAAAAGTATTTAGTGCTCATTTCGGCCAACTCTCCATTATCTTTCTTTGGCTGAGCGGCATGTACTTCCACGGTGCCCGTTTTTCCAATTATGAAGCATGGCTAAGTGATCCTACTCACATTAGACCTAGTGCCCAGGTAGTTTGGCCAATAGTAGGTCAAGAAATATTGAATGGTGATGTGGGCGGGGGTTTCCGAGGAATACAAATAACCTCCGGTTTTTTTCAGATTTGGCGAGCATCTGGAATAACTAGTGAATTACAACTCTATTGTACCGCAATTGGTGCATTAATCTTTGCAGCGTTAATGCTTTTTGCCGGTTGGTTCCATTATCACAAAGCCGCCCCAAAATTGGCTTGGTTCCAAGATGTAGAATCTATGTTGAATCACCACTTAGCGGGGTTACTAGGACTTGGGTCTCTTTCTTGGGCGGGACACCAAATCCATGTATCTTTACCGATTAATCAATTTCTCGACGCTGGAGTTGACCCTAAAGAGATACCACTTCCTCATGAATTTATCTTGAATCGGGATCTTATGGCTCAACTTTATCCTAGTTTTGCCGAGGGAGCAACTCCCTTTTTCACCTTGAATTGGTCAAAATACTCAGAATTTCTGAGTTTTCGTGGAGGATTAGACCCAATAACAGGGGGTCTGTGGTTGAGCGATATTGCTCACCACCATTTAGCTATTGCTATTCTTTTCCTGATTGCCGGTCATATGTATAGGACCAACTGGGGCATTGGTCATGGTATTAAAGACATTTTAGAGGCTCATAAAGGGCCATTTACAGGCCAGGGTCATAAGGGCCTTTATGAAATCCTAACAACATCATGGCACGCTCAATTATCTCTTAACCTCGCTATGTTAGGCTCTTTAACCATTGTTGTAGCTCATCATATGTATTCCATGCCCCCTTATCCATACCTAGCTATTGACTATGGTACACAACTTTCGTTGTTCACACATCACATGTGGATCGGCGGATTTCTCATAGTTGGTGCTGCTGCACATGCAGCCATTTTTATGGTAAGAGACTACGATCCAACTACTCGATACAACGATCTATTAGATCGTGTCCTTAGGCACCGCGATGCAATCATATCACATCTTAACTGGGCATGTATATTTCTAGGTTTTCACAGTTTTGGCTTGTATATTCATAATGATACCATGAGTGCTTTAGGGCGTCCCCAAGATATGTTTTCTGATACCGCTATACAATTACAACCCATCTTTGCTCAATGGGTACAAAATACCCATGCTTTAGCACCTGGCTTAACAGCTCCTGGTGCAACAACAAGTACCAGTGTAACTTGGGGAGGTGGTGAGTTAGTAGCAGTAGGCGGAAAAGTAGCTTTGTTACCTATTCCGTTAGGAACTGCAGATTTTTTGGTCCATCACATTCATGCATTTACGATCCATGTGACTGTATTGATACTACTGAAAGGCGTTCTATTTGCTCGAAGTTCCCGTTTGATACCTGATAAAGCAAATCTTGGTTTTCGTTTCCCTTGTGATGGACCTGGAAGAGGGGGAACATGTCAAGTATCTGCCTGGGATCATGTCTTCTTAGGTCTATTCTGGATGTACAATTCAATTTCGGTAGTAATTTTCCATTTCAGTTGGAAAATGCAGTCGGATGTTTGGGGTACTATAAGTGATCAAGGAGTGGTAACTCATATCACAGGAGGAAACTTTGCACAGAGTTCCATTACTATTAATGGGTGGCTCCGGGATTTCTTATGGGCACAGGCATCTCAGGTAATTCAGTCTTATGGTTCTTCATTATCTGCATATGGTCTCTTTTTCTTAGGTGCTCATTTTGTCTGGGCTTTCAGTTTAATGTTTCTATTCAGTGGCCGTGGTTATTGGCAAGAACTCATTGAATCTATTGTTTGGGCTCATAACAAATTAAAAGTTGCTCCTGCTACTCAGCCTAGAGCCTTGAGTATTGTACAAGGACGCGCTGTAGGAGTAACCCATTACCTTCTGGGTGGAATTGCCACAACATGGGCATTCTTCTTA
>Ga0213875_10000195_pt1:52500-60000 | contig 62118 bp, 48 predicted proteins | sample BarmaccomBMRX_R8_FD_160105 | JGI IMG/M metagenome (GOLD analysis project Ga0213875, IMG submission 160105) | Root-associated microbial communities from Barbacenia macrantha in rupestrian grasslands, the National Park of Serra do Cipo, Brazil - RX_R8 | ecosystem: Host-associated >...
TCCTACGAAGTGCAATTATTTTATTTTGGTAATGAATAAATGTTCAACTTTCTAACTATAACTGATAATAATCAGAACTCATTATAAAGGTGGTTACCTTTTTTTTCGAAATATTAAGAATCTCTACTTTCCGCTGAAAAAAAGAAGACTAAGACTTGACTTTAGTGGAAAAAGCCCCTTATCGGATTTGAACCGATGACTTACGCCTTACCATGGCGTTACTCTACCACTGAGTTAAAAGGGCCCGTTTTATTCAATTCATTAATTAGCTATTTTCCATTATGAAAATACTGCATCTATATAGATATGTACATATCTACAAATTCGATTTCCTTAGGAAGTGGGTAAAATGATTATTTAATCATTAAAAAAAAATAATGCAGTGAATTGTTTGAAGACCGATTCCGCTTGATTTGTTTATTTTTACTGATTCATCAGAACAAGATTCACTTGATTGATACATGTACCAATCCGACATCGACATAAATTTAAAATATTTTATCGAATCATGTAATGAGGGGGTTCGATTCAAACCCTAAACCGAATTCTTAAAAAAAAGATTTCTATCGTTTTTAAATTTTTTGGCTTAGTGTGAGATAGTGATAGGTATATCTCATCTGAGAGATGAACGAATCAATCAGTTAAAATTGAAGAAAAGAAATGAGGTTTTACCCTTTTTTCTCTTGTTTTCTCTTGGACCAATCACTTCTTGAACTAAATAAATCCTATACTTCGGTTCGTTAGATTTTTGGAACCTTTCGTTTTACTTTACGTTAGCTATAACGTTTTACATTATACTATTACATTTTTTACATTATACTATTACATTATAGTTATACTATTACATTATAGTATATATATTAGTTATATATATCTAACTATTTAATATAATGTTTGATGCATCATTTATGAAGGATGATTCTATATAATCCTATACTATAAAATACTAAAAATACTAAAAGTAGGAAAGACTCTTTCCTCGGGTCTAGTCATACCATTAGATTATATTGACAATTCCAAAAAACTGTTCATACTATCATCATAGTATGATGACGATCGGGCGAATATGCCCCTATCGTCTAGTGGTCAGGACATCTCTCTTTCAAGGAGGCAGCGGGGATTCGACTTCCCCTGGGGGTAGGGTACTACGAAAGGAAGTTGATCTAGGCTTATTAATAAGCCTAGAAGAAATTCTTCCTGGGTCGATGCCCGAGCGGTTAATGGGGACGGACTGTAAATTCGTTGGCAATATGTCTACGCTGGTTCAAATCCAGCTCGGCCCAAAAGTTCGCCGTTACACGAAAATAATATAACCAATTTGTTTTTCAAAAATGTCCCATCTGTAGAGATAAAGAAAAAGAATCAAATTTTTTGCTCTATCTATATTTCATTCGTTCTGATCTTTCTAAGGGTCGAAATTCATGATCCGTAAGTATCAAGAACGGAAAAGAGTCTTTTTTTTTTTTTCTCATTGAAAGATTACTTATCTATTTTGGCAAAAAACTAACCCCTGGTTACTAGTAATCCGTCTTACTCTCGATATAGTCCATATCTATGTGGATATGATATCAGTATATCGTTTCTGTCTCTGTTACAAGAGAACGAAGAAAAAAATTTCTTATGAAACTCTAAATAAGATAAGAATATGTATGCCATATGCTGGGATTGTAGTTCAATTGGTCAGAGCACCGCCCTGTCAAGGCGGAAGCTACGGGTTCGAGCCCCGTCAGTCCCGAACTAGGATCGATGAGTTTATCAATTCCCTATTTTTCCTTTCCTTGAAGGGGGGATAGGAGGAAAGATCTAATCCCAGTGTGCGATCCTTATTTCTTTTTTCTTTTGTTTTCATTTCGCATTTATTACAATTTTCATTTCTTCCATTAGTACCAATTGAAAAGAGAGAGACATATGTAGATTATACCATCAGTGGTATTACTATATTCAGTATTTTACTAAATACCATACTTGTCTGATTTTCTTTTTCGATTGTTCTTGGAATAGAGTGCCTATATTTTTCTTTTTACCGGGGATACATACACAAATTCTATTCGTTTATTGTAGGATACACAATGAACTTAACATAATTACCTAGACGGAGTACTGTTCGGGTTAAACCACATCTTTTCAAACTACAACTTTGTTTGTATATTCTCAATGAATAATTCAATGGGATTCCTGATCCCATAAAGAATTCCATTGAATTATTTATATTTAGTATGGATAAAAGATCTTCCTATGTTATACTATTCAATTCTCGACAATGAATTGGTTTGATAGATGAGATATTATTATTCATAATATTGATCCGATTCAGTATCATCAGGATGCAATTTATCCCATTGAATTTACAGGAGTCAAATTTTGATCTCTATGGGATTAGATCCCGAGTTATTCCGAAGCAAAAAAAAAACAAGAGATTATGGAAGTCAATATTCTCGCATTTATTGCTACTGCACTGTTCATTCTAGTTCCTACTGCTTTTTTACTTATCATCTACGTAAAAACAGTTAGCCAAAACGATTAATTTGAATAAAACTTCAATTATTCTAGTTCTTTTCTTATCAATGATTGAAGAAATGAAAGAAAGGGATTCAAACTCCAAGTCTTAAATGAAAAATGAACTGATTGGGCTGGAATCGGAAGTTTCTAAAATAGTATGGTAGAAAGAACTAGAATATAGTTCTTTCTGCCATACTATCTAGATCTACTGTTGTATAATATATACTGTTGTTATATATATATACTTGTACCTGTATTGTAGTATACAGATATAGGCTTTAGATAGATCAATATACAATATGTATGTACGTATATTACATTAAATGTCCATCTCATCTAAATTAAATAGCACTAAAATTCTATTTCTTTTCTTGACTACACCCATTCTATGGATTTTGATCAATCCAAAATAATCGAAGACCAAGTCTTCAGATTCCTAGTTTCTTAGAAAAATTCTATTAATATAGAAATATTAATAGAATTTTTTTAAAACAGAGGCATTTTTGAATGCTTCGCAAAACGATCAATTAAACAATTGATACAATTCGATTACTCAATTGATTGCTCAATTAGTAGTAGTACACCTAGAGTCCACTCCTTCCCCATACTACAAGCGAAAGGGAAAATGTAAAGACTACCATTAAAGCAGCCCAAGCGAGACTTACTATATCCATATGAATTATGTCCCCTATCTCCATGAAAGAATTATTCCATTATTGATCAATAATCATAGTGGAATTAATGGTGTAGAGTCAAAATAGGATGATGACTTAAAACTATTGATGAACCAATCCAATGAATCTACTTATTTGATTCAATTGATAAACCAAATAAAATGAATTTGGAAATCAATTAAATTAAATGGTCCCGAACCAATCATTAATTTCATAAGTGAAGTGAAGTTTGCTTCATCCCTATTGGTACCGGTTTGAACCACACCTAGGGCTCAAATCTTGAGAAAAAATTTACAGTCTTTTATAAGACCTACAGATTCTAAAAATAAGGTATCGACATGCTTAGACCTTTGCTTATGCTTCTTCGGGAAAAAAATTTCCCGAGTTAGATCAGTAGGATAAGAAATCCCAACTTTTTTGTTGATCAGGCGACACCCGGATTTGAACTGGGGATAAAGGATTTGCAGTCCCCCGCCTTACCACTTGGCCATGTCGCCAAATTCGGCCCAAAATGAATTCCAACAAAATGGAAAAAAAATATTATCTCTAGTCTATTACTAACAGTTATAGGGGGATTACTAAACCATTTTTTTTGAATTCCATTGTATTTATATTATATCATAGCTTCCAAAAATAAATGCCTATTTAGGTTTAGATTATTTTCTTCGATTGATTTTATTTTATCTCAAAACGCACACTTCTTTAAAGCTTTCCTTCTCCTTTCTTTCTATTGAAAGAAAAGAGACAAAATATATTTTCCCGGTCATAAAATTAAAAATAAATGCAATTCAGGCCAAATTGGAACCATTAACAATATTAATTACTTTGAATTCATAAAAAAAGTAAATGGTTCTTAAATGTGTATCTCCATTTGTGTTTTGTCTTTCCTTAATGGCATAAGACAAACCGAATTGATTAACGTCAGTATCAATTATTTCCAATAATAAATCCTCTTTTCAATTCCCATTATAACAAGAAAGATGTGCATATGTAAACCCCAGAACAGAAAGTTTTACACGGATATCGAGTTGGGTCTCTTTCTTATGCTTATGTACATACTTCTATTTTAGAGAGAATTGTCGTGCTTGAGTTTTTCATTCACTATATTTCTATTTCTGAATAGAAAATAGAAACTTGAAATTATGATATAGTGCGACCTGACCTATGTTGCCCAAAGGAAAACTACGTTAAAAGGGTGCTATATGCAGATAGCTAGAGCTAGCTATATCGATATGTACTTAAAAAGTACTACTCCTATTACTATTAGGCAATTCAATCATATTCTATAAATTTTACTACCAAAAAAGTAATCCACAAATTTAGAACTTTTTTTTTGAACATTAAAATTAAAATGTCCTAATACTAAAAAAAGTAAACTCTATACTGTTCCTGATTATTTTGTTGTCTTTATTTCATTTAGAAAAAGGAGATTTCATCCTGAATCCATTTTTTTTTTGAATCCATTTCTTTGTACCCAATCTGATCGTAATATCATAATAATAGGTAGAAATTAAATCAATTTTTATATTCCATATAAGAAAGACTCCATAAGTTAAAGTGGAAAAAAATTTTCCAGGAATGTTTTTTCAATTCATTGCCATTTGTACCTATCGAACTTGCATCGAAAATAAAATGCTCTTCATTCCTCCGTCTCGTCTCCGTTCATACGTATGAAATATATATGGAGTTGGCTAAAATTTCATGTAATTCAGTAAACAAAATAAACATTCCATCATTGCTAGATCGGATCCGTATGGTTCGATGAAGGGTGCTCCAATAATGGGATTTTTCGATAAACAGGAAACTTAAGATGCTCTGGGATGTAAATGAGGGAATGTCCACAATACCTGGATTTAATCAGATACAATTTGAGGGATTTTGTAGGTTCATTAATCAGGGCTTGACAGAAGAATTTCATAAGTTTCCAAAAATAGAAGATACAGACCAAGAAATTGAATTTAAATTATTTGGAGAAAGATATCAATTGGTAGAACCCTTGATAAAAGAAAGGGATGCTGTGTATGAATCACTCACATATTCTTCTGAATTATATGTACCCGCAGGATTAATTTGGAAAACCGGTAGAGATATGCAAGAACAAACTGTTTTTATTGGAAACATTCCTATAATGAATTCCCTGGGAACCTCTATAGTAAACGGAATATACAGAATTGTGATCAATCAAATATTGCAAAGTCCTGGTATTTACTACCGTTCAGAATTAGACCATAACGGAATTTCTGTCTATACCAGCACTATAATATCAGATTGGGGAGGAAGATCGGAATTAGAAATTGATAGAAAAGCAAGGATATGGGCCCGTGTGAGTAGGAAACAAAAAATATCTATTCTAGTTCTATCATCAGCTATGGGTTCGAATCTAAGAGAAATTCTCGATAATGTTTGTTACCCTGAAATTTTCTTGTCTTTCCCGAATGATAAGGAGAAAAAAAAGATTGGGTCAAAAGAAAATGCTATTTTGGAGTTTTATCAACAATTTGCTTGTGTAGGTGGGGATCCGGTATTTTCTGAGTCTTTATGTAAGGAATTACAAAAGAAATTTTTTCAACAAAGATGTGAATTAGGAAGGATTGGTCGACGAAATATAAATCGAAGATTGAATCTTGATATACCTCAGAACAATACATTTTTGTTACCACGAGATGTATTGGCTGCTGTGGATCATTTGATCGGAATGAAATTTGGAATGGGTACACTTGACGATATGAATCACTTGAAAAATAAACGTATTCGTTCTGTAGCAGATCTGCTACAGGATCAATTCGGATTGGCTCTTGTTCGTTTAGAAAACGCGGTTCGAGGAACTATATGTGGAGCAATCAGGCATAAATTGATACCGACTCCTCAAAATTTGGTAACTTCAACTTCATTAACAAGCACTTATGAATCGTTTTTCGGTTTACACCCTTTATCTCAAGTTTTGGATCGAACTAATCCATTGACACAAATCGTTCATGGGCGAAAATTGAGTTATTTGGGTCCCGGAGGATTGACAGGACGAACTGCAAGTTTTCGAATACGAGATATCCATCCTAGTCACTATGGACGGATTTGCCCAATCGACACATCCGAGGGAATCAATGTTGGACTTATTGGGTCCTTGGCTATTCATGTGAAGATCGGTCGTTGGGGATCTATAGAGAGTCCGTTTTATGAAATATCTGATAGATCAAAAGAGGCACAGATGATTTATTTATCACCAAGTAGAGATGAATATTATATGATAGCATCAGGAAATTCTTTGGCCTTGAATCCGGGTATTCAGGAAGAACAGGTTGTTCCAGCTCGATACCGTCAAGAATTCCTTACTATTGCATGGGAACAGGTTCATCTTAGAAGCATTTTTCCCTTCCAATATTTTTCTATTGGAGCTTCTCTTATTCCTTTTATCGAGCATAATGATGCGAATCGGGCGTTAATGAGTTCTAATATGCAACGTCAAGCGGTTCCGCTTTCTCGGTCCGAGAAGTGCATTGTTGGAACTGGACTAGAACGCCAAACAGCTCTAGATTCGGGGGTTTCGGCTGTAGCCGAACGCGAGGGAAAAATCATTTATATTGATACCCACAAGATTATTTTATCAAATAATGGGGATACTATAAGCATTCCATTAGTTATGTATCAACGTTCCAACAAAAACACTTGTATGCATCAAAAACCTCAGGTTCGCCGGGGTAAATGCGTTAAAAAGGGACAAATTTTAGCAGATGGTGCGGCTACAGTTGGTGGGGAACTCGCTTTAGGAAAAAACGTATTAGTAGCTTATATGCCATGGGAAGGTTACAATTCTGAAGATGCAGTACTAATTAGCGAACGTTTGGTATATGAAGATATTTATACTTCTTTTCACATACGGAAATATGAAATTCAGACTCATGTGACAAGTCAAGGCCCCGAAAGAATCACTAAGGAAATACCACATTTAGAGGCCTATTTACTTCGCAATTTAGACAGAAATGGGATTGTGATGCTGGGATCTTGGGTGGAAACTGGTGATATTTTGGTAGGTAAATTAACGCCTCAGATAGCAAACGAATCCTCATATGCCCCCGAGGATAGATTATTACGAGCTATACTTGGCCTTCAGGTATCTACTGCAAAAGAAACTTCTCTAAAACTACCTATAGGTGGAAGGGGTCGAGTTATTGATGTGAGATGGATCCAGAAAAAGGGGGGTTCCAGTTATAATCCAGAAATGATTCGTGTATATATTTTACAAAAACGGGAAATCAAAGTAGGTGATAAAGTAGCTGGAAGACATGGGAATAAAGGTATCATTTCAAAAATTTTGCCTCGACAAGATATG
>Ga0213875_10000196_pt1 | contig 61973 bp, 49 predicted proteins | sample BarmaccomBMRX_R8_FD_160105 | JGI IMG/M metagenome (GOLD analysis project Ga0213875, IMG submission 160105) | Root-associated microbial communities from Barbacenia macrantha in rupestrian grasslands, the National Park of Serra do Cipo, Brazil - RX_R8 | ecosystem: Host-associated > Plants > Roots...
TATCATGTATCTGGCTTGACCGGCGTGGAATCAGATAACGCGCGTGACTATTCTCCGCACTCAGGAGCGCTAAAGGCGGAATCGCAAGCAGCAGAGTCGAAAACACTACGACAGCAATACTGCGGCTCATTTCCTAGACTTGGAACTTCGTCCCCGTGTATTTTTCGACCGCATCGAGGTTGAGAGAAACGCCAAGGCCGGGCCGCATAGGTATCGATAGCATTCCATCATGATCCAATTCCCACCTAGTTTCGACAATCTCATCGATGAACGGCGATCCGGTGAGATATTCGACTAAATCAGTACCCTTAATGGCCGAGGCGAGTTGGAGATCCGCAGCCAAACCCAGTGCGGTGTTCCAGCCATGTGGAACAAACCGAATCCCATTGTCTTCGGCCAGCCACGCAATCCTGCGCTCCTCGGAAATACCGCCGACTTTCGTAACATCTGGCTGCACGATATCAAGCGCGCCACGCTGAAGCCAAGGAGCAAAAGATTGGCGGCGCGTCAAAACTTCGCCGCCCGCAATCGGCACGGGCGAATTCTTCCTGAGTAGCAAATAATCGCGAAAATTGTCAGGAGGAAGCGGCTCCTCAAACCAGTAAACATCGTAGTCAGCGAGCATATCAGCGGTTCGTGCAGCCCATTTATACCCGTGAGGCCAGAATGCATTGCTCGCGCCCGCATCGACCATCAGCATCGAGTCGGGTCCCACCGCGTGGCGCGCAGCACGGATGATCTGCTCATCTCTTGCGTTGCCCGCCCTGCCGAACGGCCCCCAACCGATCTTGAACGCCTGAAATCCCTGATCACGAATGCACGCCAACTGTTCTGAAAGCCGTCCGGGTTCCTGCATCAAGAGCGACGCATAGGGCCTGACACGATCACGACAGCGCCCGCCGAGCAATCTACCTACGGGCTGACCGGTAGTTTTTCCAAGGATGTCCCACATCGCAATATCGATCCCGCTGATCGCATGCGTGAGACTTCCACCACGCCCGAGCCAAAACGTGTGTGCGTTGAGCTTTTCAGTTACTCGCTCCGGTTCGAGAGGGTTCTCCCCGGTGTACAGCGGCATCAAAACGTTAAGCGCGGCTTGCACCAGTGCATCGTTCGTGAAAGCCGAGCCCCACCCGATAACATCTTCATCCGTGAAGACTGCAATTAACGTGTGGACGCAGTCGCTCGGCTCGATCTCGGTCGCCCAGCCGCCCTCTGGCGTAGCTCCGCGCAATCCGGCGGCCTGTATCCTTGTGATTTTCACTCGTCTGGGGTCAGTGTGTCATGGCATACACGACGTAGTTCACGCCGATCCGAATCCCCAGGTCCGAAAACTTTTCTGGATACCGTGGATCGTCTGCCCACTCCCACGAGTCGCCAATGTCGGAGTTGAACGAAATCGCCACCATAATTCGCCCTTTGTCGTCGTAAATGCCGCGCCAGCGCGCCACATATCCGTCGTTCTTATAGCCTAATCTCAAGTGCTCGGCGCCTGGAATCTGATATCGATCATCGAGATCGTAAACCGTATGGACGATCGGATCGCTGTCCTGAATATCGACGATTGGACGGTCTGGAAACACCTTCTTCATGGCTTCCTCAAATACCTGCCACTCCAATGTTCCGTGAAAATCGTCGGCCATGAAAAATCCGCCCCGCAGCAGATAATCACGAAGCTTTTGGGCTTCAGCATCTGTCAATCCCCACTCGCCTACTTGCACTGCATACAGCCACGGCCAGTTGTACACATCGTCCTCGTCATCCAAACTGACTGTTTGCTCCACCGAACGCACCTGCACACGTGTCAATCGCCGCACGGCTGCCGAAAAGTGACGATCCGCTCGTGGAAAATCCTGCGTCCACAGCGATAGGCCCCGTTTCCAATCCCTATTGAAGCGTCCGCGATACCCGTCATTTTACCCCGGGCGGGTACATCATTCGCGCAAATGCCCACTCCGTCCTTTCCTGCCATCGCACAGCGAAATACGACACAGAAACACCGCTGCTCGCTGATTTTTGATTGTGATAGAATCCGCTGCTGATGTATGCGAGGAGGAGTTCGTCGACCATGACGAACGGATGGATGTGCCGCTGAAGCTCAACTTGTCGACCACTCACTGCTGTTTGCTGCTCACGCTGAGTGCGGCTTGCCTTTGCATGCTTAGCTGCGCATCTGGGGAGGCCGTAGCCAGGTTCGCTGGTGTGTCCACAACGGCACTGGAGGAAGGTAAAGCGATATACAAGGATATTCCTAAATCTTATGCGCGGGCTGTTTGCGATCGACAAGATCTTTCTCGAAATTTTACAGATCCCTCGCCCCCCGCTTCGTGTGTGCCTGACCGTGGCCTGGAGGAGCAAAATTTGGAGATCGCGCAGCAAGAGCGCGACGGATTACTCGAGGTGTCAAAGGATCTTACGGACTATTTCGATGCACTTCAGCAACTCGCGTCTTTCGGCACATCCAGCAATAGCAACAAAAAGGAATCGGCAGACAGCAGCGCGAAGAACAATAAAAGCGGTCCTAATAGCGCTACAGCGGGCGCAGCGAAAAGCAAGGCTGAGGCAGCGGCGCAGAAAGCAAAATTTGATTCGGGCGAGGTGAGTGCTATGGGTAAACTGGCCGAACTCGTCGCGACGGCTTTCTTCTCAGCCCGCTTGAATCGTCAATTGCAGAGAGACATTCGGGAAATGGATCCACACGTTGAAAAGGTCACGGAGGCGCTCCAGCGAATTGTAAGTACAGACTATGAGAGACTTCTGGCGGCAGAGGGCAAGGCACTGCACGATCGCTACGATGACGCAGTCAGGAATCAGACAAGCCCGGCTATTCGGTTACTGGTCTACAACGACTGGAAGCACGATATCGGCAAAGTCGACGAGCAGAAAGCGGCGGCAGAAGCCTTCGCCTCAGCATTGAAACAGATCCGTGCCGGGCACAATAAGCTGGCGGAGGCGCCTGGCCAACTCACAGCAAAAAGTCTGGGAAGCGCTCTTCAGCCGTACATCTCACAACTGGCATTGCTGATCCCGCAAATAGAAAAGGGGCTTTGAGGGTATATGAACGGAACACCAACCATGACGGCCGGTGACTTAGCGGATTTGTTTTTTCAGTGGTCGCAACAAGTAGACAGTTATCGGGACCAGAATTTTCAATCGCTCACGCCAGATGAACAGACACGATTGAAAGATCTCTCTCACCAGTTAGACGACATCTCCGCTCATTTCACCTTGTCCGACATTGCAAATACTCTGGGTTCGATTGAGTGCGATCTTGAGCAGATTAAGACAGTGACCACCGAGGCCAAAGAGGAGCTGAAGAAAGCTCAAACTGCTTTGACCGTTATTAAGATAGCCTCTGCTGCTGCCGCACTAGGCCTTGCGATTGCCAGCGGGAATCCTGGAACGATCGGCGGCGCGATCAGCGATCTAGCGAACCTAATGCTGGTCGGGCCCCAGGGTGCTGGCAGAGGTAAGCCGATCGGAGCGTCCGCACCCGCCGCCGGGGCGGAAGCGGCAAGTGCAGCGGTCGCTGAGACGGGAGAGAAAAGCAGTTATCGGAGCGCCAGTTCCTAGAAGCTGCCCTTCACATGTCAGCGATCTTTTTGATTCTCATCTTTATCCATGATCAAAGCTTCGTACAATCGAACATCGGAAACAATCCTTCCGCCCAGCTGACCAGTTTGCGGGCAAGCGGTGAACAGACGAGTACCGATGCCACCGCACGAACGAAAATTGGGAGCCCGCCAGCTAAGGCCGAGCAGAAACCTAATCCGGAGCCTCCCCAACAGACAGCCAAGAACTCCGCAGATCAGGATAAGTCCGCCGAGACCTACCAACCTAAAACTGGGACCCCGTCAGCTAAGAACGAGCAGAAACTCAATCCGGAGCCTCCCCAACAGATAGCCAATTCCGCAGATCAGAATAAGCCTGCCGAGACGGGCCAACCTAAAACTGGCACGCCACCAGCTAAGGCCGAGCAGAAAGCCAATCCGGAGCCTCCCCAACAGACACCTAAGAACTCCGCAGGTCAGAATAAGACCGTCGCGACACCTAAGCTCGACGCGGTTTTTCCACCGGTGCCTCTGACCGCCCCTGGTCAGCCGCTTAGACTCTCCGGTTCTGATTTCGACGAAAAAGTTAGCGTCGTTTTGATCGATCCCCAGGAAAATGAATACGAATTAAAAAGCGATCAGATATTATCGGCAACTCATGAGCGCGTGATTTTAGTTGCAACGCTCGGGGTCCCCGGTAAGTGGAAGGTCAAGGCAAAGAATCCGGGTGGCAAATTCTCTGACCCGCTTGCGTTCTCAGTCGGAAATTCACAGGTAATCGAGTTCCGCTCTCCTTCGTTCTGCGCATTCGCAATAGTGGGCGTCCTCGTAGCTCTGCTGCTTTTCGCAATGTTCTGGGTCATCAGGCGAGATTTGAATAAGGCGATTGAGAAGGGTCAATGGTCACTGGGAGAAGCGATCTCGGAAGAATCCGCCTACCAGCCAACGGAAATCAGACTCAAGAGCGACGTGATTCTATTCGGCAGCACGAGCCGGCTGATTGCGTTGCTAGGGTTGTTGGGAATTCTGACGACTGTACTTGGAATCGGCTACGCCATTATGTGGGGACTGTTTATCCATGGAACGGTCCCGGATTTGAGCGAGGTTCGTTCATTTCTGTATGGCTCGGCTTGCCTGTTCGCTCCTTACCTCGCAAATAAATTGGCTGGAGTTTTCACTCCGTCCGGGGGCGCCAAGCCTACGACTACGGCGGAGCCCGCTGCCGTTTCGGTCACTGGCGTAACTCCCCCGAGCCCAGCTGCGGCTGCCGGAACCCAATCGCTCGGGGTTACTGGCTCGGGGTTTCAGAGCGGCCTATTGCTGACGCTAGTTGATCCTGGCGGTGGATCACACGCTATCACAGGCGCGGATATTACGTCTGTGCATCCTACGCTTGTGACTGCAAACGCGACATTGAACGCGCCCGGCGCTTGGAAGGTTAGCGTCACGAATCCTGCATCGGCTCCTTCGGGCGCATTCAACTTCTCCGTTCTCGGCCCGCCCGGCATTGCCAACCCCGAGGCACCCATAACGCACGCTGCTGGTGCTCAATCGGTCACGTTTATCGGCAGTGGGTTCATGTCGGGACTAACGGTCTCTCTGACTGACCCGGCGAATGCAGCGGTACCGGCCACGGTCACGTCCGTAACACCAACTCGCTTAACCGTAAGCGCGACGATAGCGACCGCGGGCAACAACTGGCGGATGGTCGTCACGAATCCTGGAAACAACCCGTCCCAGCCTTATACGTTTGCAGTTACGTGACGCGCTGGTTCGCCGCCGTCGGATTCTTTCAATTTATGGAGGAAATAATGGCTCGTTGGGATAAGTTGACTTTTAAGACGCGGGAACTCCTCGACGATGCCCAGGCATACCTGGGAAAGCACAGACACGGCGCATATGACGAGCAAGAACGAGGCCGCATCGAGAAATGGTCGAGAACGCTCGATAAACGTGCACACACGATAAAAGCGATTGAGCAGGAGTACAGAACCGGGAAAATTACGCCGGAAGTTCGATCCAGCGAACAACCCACCTATACCATTTTCTCTGAACAATTGGATCTAACAGGCCGACATCTCGGCGCTCTCCCTGAATGGTACGACTACAAGAGCGCAGATCTTGTCTTCAGAACATTCGAGAGCTATCTGCAGAACTTCATACAGGCTGGACCTCACGGCCCAGGTGGAGGGCGACCAAGCGCAAATCCGGAACCGCAGGGTCCAGGCCCACATGGCCCTGGAGGGGCACGACCTCACAGTGAGGGTGGAGGCCGGCCTGGCGGGCGATGATTCGAAAGGTGAGCACTAGTTGCGAGAGGCAAGCTTAGAGCCAATCCATGGAGCTTCCATTCGAGGCTGCAAAAGGCACTGCCGAGAAAGTGTTAATGGTGCAGTTTCCCACCCTGATGCGGGTGGTGCTCCCGGGCCTGCTCGCAACAGCCGTCTTATATCGCGTGGTGGCTTGGGCACTGAGTCAGCTCCCGGGAGAACTACCCTACTCATGGGAGAGAATTGCACTTTACGCGGCGCTGGTATTCGTCCTCGGTGCTCTCATTAGTACCCTGAGCAGCGAAATTTACAAGGTCTACGAGGGAAGAACTTTTTGGCCGGAGAAAGCTTTCGAGTGGGCGCGACGCAGACAGGCGACCAGAATCGCCAAATTGCGGCGTGCTGCAGAATCCGCCACGAGCCCCAGCAAGTACGACGAGCTCTGGTACAAGCTTCGTATCTATCCAATTAACGACGAAGGCGATCCTGAGGCAACACATCCGACGGCCCTGGGTAATATCCTTGCCGGCTATGAGCAGTATCCCGGAAACCGCTACGGTATGGATTCCGTATTTTTTTGGCCCCGAATCTGGCTTCAAATTGAGAAGGACAAGAAGGAAGAGATCGACAGCCAATGGTCGGTAGCGGACGGATTTCTAATACTTTCGGCGGTCAGTTTTGTGGGCGCAGTGGTCTGGATAAGCGAATCCGTCTTGGTGAGCCTACATCTCGTCCATGGAACTGTTCTGCCGATCGAATCCGCCTCCCTGACAGCATTGTTGGGAATTGGATGGCTCTTGCTCGGCTACGCATGGTATCGCCTTTCCCTTCCCTTTCATCGCGAGAATGGTGAAGTGTTCAAATCCATTTTCGATTTGTATCGGAACAAAATCTGGGACATCACCTGCCTGCGACCCCAGGAGCGAGAAACTTGGTACGCCACTTGGGCGTATCTGCAATACCTGATGCTCAAATGCCCGAATTGCGGGACAGAAAACGCGGTAAGCAAACAGAAGTGCGATTCCTGTGGGTTCGGACTAGTTGAGCTGAAGAGAAACTTTCGGACTTCCGGCAAATTCCTTATTTGAAAATCGGATAGTCTTCTACGTCCGGAGTCAGTGTGTCATCGCATACACGACGTAGTTCACTCCGATCCGAATCCCAAGGTCCGAAAATTTTTCAGGATACCGTGGATCGTCTGCCCACTCCCACGAATCGCCAATATCGGAGTTGAACGAGATTGCCACCATAATTCGCCCTTTGTCGTCGTAAATGCCGCGCCAGCGCGCCACGTATCCGTCATTTTTGTAGCCAAGTCTCAAGTGCTCCGCCCCGGGAATCTGGTACCGATCATCGAGATCGTAAACCGTATGGAAGATAGCATCGCTGTCCGGAATATCGACGATTGGACGGTCCGGGAATACCTTCTTCATGGCCTCCTCGAATACCTGCCATTCCACGGTCCCATGAAAGTCGTCAGCCATGAAAAATCCGCCCCGCAGCAGATAATCACGAAGCTTTTGGGCTTCAGCATCTGTCAATCCCCACTCGCCTACCTGCACGGCATACAGCCACGGCCAGTTGTACACATCGTCCCCGTCATCCAAGCTGACTGGTTGCTCCACCGAACGCACCTGCACACGTGTCAATCGCCGCACGGCTGCCGAAAAGTGACGATCCGCTCGTGGAAAATCCTGCGTCCACAGCGACAATCCTTGTCTCCAATCACCGTCAAACCGCCCTCGGTAGCCGTCGTTCCAACCTGGCGGGTACATCAGCCGCGCGAACGCCCACTCGGTCTTCTCTTGCCAATCCGGCGCCAATGGAATTTCGCCTAGGCTGTACTCTACTCCCGGATACTCGCGGAACGGTCGCGGAACTGCGCGTTCAACCGCGTACAACGTGCTGAGAAAAGCAACGGTGGAGGTCGCTAGAACCAAAGCCATCCTGACGTTCGCGCGCATGGCCTTGCCCTGAGCATATCGCACGTGCTTGGCCGTTCTTGATATGCTGTTTTGTTTGTCTCTCGAGGAGGAATCTAATGCGCCTGTTGACTGACTTCATATTCTTGATCCTGTTTTTCGTTCTGCTCATCGGATGGCTGATCGCTTGGGTCGCTTTCCATGTCGCCGGCGGTATGGTTCACTTGCTAATCATCATCGCAGTGATCGCATTAATTTTGCATTTCGTCCGGGGTGGCCGGCGCTCGGTCTGAGCGGAGATCATCTGCAGTTCCGCCTTGGTACGATTTCCGGCTCCAATTTTGCCGCTCTGTGAGCGTTTACCGAATGCGACACATGTCCCTTCGCCTTGGAATTGTTTTCGTGATGTTTCTCCTCGCTGTAGCCGGAGCCCAAAGTGATGGCTCCGACTATAACGATCCCAATCTGCCTCCCGAGCGTCGCGCAGCGAGCATTGTCTCTCGCATGACGCTCGAGGAAAAAGTCTCGCAAATGCAAAATGTTGCGCCTGCAATCTCCCGCCTTGGCGTCCCAGCGTATGATTGGTGGAACGAGGCCCTCCATGGCGTGGCGCGAGCGGGGCTCGCGACTGTTTTCCCTCAGGCAATAGGACTCGCCGCTACGTGGGACACGGGCCTCCAATTTCGAATCGCAAGCATTATCTCGACAGAAGCCCGTGCAAAGTACAACGACGCCATTTCGCATGGCAACCACGGGCGCTATTACGGCTTGACATTCTGGTCCCCGAACATCAACATCTTTCGCGATCCACGGTGGGGGCGTGGGCAGGAGACTTATGGGGAAGACCCCCATCTTACTGCGCAAATGGCGATCCAGTTCATTAGAGGCATGCAAGGAGATAATCCGCAATACTTTAAAACAATCGCCACTTCAAAGCACTTCGCGGTGCACAGCGGTCCCGAGCGCTTGCGGCATGCGTTCAATGTGCAACCCAGCGAGCGAGACTTGCAAGAGACCTATTTATATGCATTCCGTGAAACTGTGGAAAGCGCAGATGTCGCCTCCCTTATGTGTGCCTATAACGCCGTGGACGGCGCGCCTGCGTGCGCGAGCTCATCGCTCTTAAAAAACAATCTGCGAGAGAGCTGGAAATTTAAGGGCTATGTAGTCAGCGATTGCGGTGCGATTGATGACATTTACGGTGGCCATCGTTTCGCGGACTCGCCCGCCAAAGCTTCCGCGCTAGCGGTAAAAGCGGGCACTGATCTCGAATGCGGCAAAGCGTACAGAGCGTTAGTAGAAGCTGTACAGAAAGGCTACATTTCCGAAGGTGAAATCGATCGCTCAGTCGAGCGGCTGTTTGCTGTTCGCTTCCGCCTTGGCATGTTCGATCCGCCCGATCGTGTGCCGTTCTCCAAAATCGGAACGGATCAAGTCGCATCTGAAGCTCACCGGAAGGTTGCGCTTGAGGCGGCCGAGAAATCCATCGTGCTGCTAAAGAACGAGGATCATCTTTTGCCGCTTGAACACGCGCCCAAGAATATTGCAGTAATCGGCCCTACTGCCGATGATCCGGACGCCCTGCTTGGTAACTACAACGGCATTCCCTGCGGCATCATCACTCCGCTCGAAGGCGTTCAACGCGAGTTTGGCGACCGCTCAGCCGTAGAGTTTGCGCTCGGGAGCACGTATGTCGCCGGATGGACTGCATTGATACCTCAAAATGCTCTCACGCCTGAGATCAACGAAAACAAGCATGGTCTGCTTGTCGAGTATTTCGCGAACGAAGACTTAGGCGGGCCTCCGCAACTCTCGCGGGTCGAGCCGCGCGGTTACTTCAATTGGGAAATGCAAGATAGCGCGGTTCTCCGCGCTGTTCCGCGCGACCATTTCTCTGTACGGTGGAGCGGCTATCTGCGCGTTCCCCAATCCGGTGAATACAGACTCGGAGTCATCCGCCCGGAGTGCCACAGTTGCGGCCGGATTGATTCGGCTCGCTTGTATATAAATGGTCACCTCCTTATGACCGACTCCCAGCGCCCGGACGAGCAGATGTTCCCCAAGACCGCGGCGGTCCAGCTTGAGGCTGCCAAGCCCTATACACTGCGCCTAGATTATTCCCAGAAAGGCGGCGGAGGCGGTCTCCAACTTGTCTGGAGTCCGCCTGCAGAGGCCGCTCTCAAGGGCGCAGTCGAGCTAGTGAAGAACTCCGACCTCGCGATTTTATTCCTTGGTTTAAATTCGCGCCTAGAGGGCGAGGAATCGAAACTTGTGATATCGGGCTTCGTCGGTGGAGACCGCACAGACATTCAGCTTCCCGAGCCGCAACGAAATCTGCTCGAAGCAGTCCTGAACACAGGTAAGCCTGTCGTATTGGTGCTAGTTAATGGAAGCGCCTTGGCGATTAACCTCGCAAAGCAGAAAGCCAAGGCCATTCTCGAAACATGGTATGGAGGTCAGGAAGCCGGTACAGCGATCGCCAATACTTTAAGCGGAAGGAACAACCCAGCAGGCCGCCTTCCCGTTACTTTCTATCAATCCGTCGACCAGCTTCCCCCTTTCACTGATTACTCAATGAGCAATAGGACATACCGCTATTTCAAAGGCCAGCCGCTATATCCTTTTGGCTTCGGCCTTAGCTATTCGACATTTACTTATTCGAACGTCAAGCTTGAACGGTCCGGTAACGACACGTATCGAGTAAGCGCGTCAGTTACTAATACCTCCTCGCGCGAAGGCGACGAAGTAGCTCAACTTTATCTATCCAACCAGGACGGAAGCAATCCCCGCCTAATCGGTTTCAAAAGGTTTCGTCTTACGGCGGGCGAAGCGCGGACCGCAAGCTTTGAAGTGAAAACATCTGAACTTCAGGGCCGTGTGGTCACCGTAAGTGGAGGCGAGCCCAAAACGGGAGGAGTTACATTTGCGCAGTCTGGCGTAACTCAGCCCACATCGCAGTAGTATCTCTTGATATTCAGCCGCGCCAGTCCTCATTTCCGCTGGTTCATCTGCGGACTGTTGTTCTACGCAACGACCGTCAACTATATGGACCGGACGGTCCTCGGCATTTTGAAACCGGTCATCGGCCGGGAACTGCACTGGACCGAGACCCAATACGGCCTAATTAATTCCGCATTTCAGCTGGGCTACGCCCTGACCATGCCCATCGCCGGCTGGCTTATCGATCGGTTCGGAATTCGGATCGGCTACAGCGCCGCTGCACTCGTCTGGAGCCTCGCTTCCATGAGCCATGCTTTCGCTGGATCGGTACTCCAGTTCAGTGCTGCCCGCCTTGTCTTAGGTCTGGGCGAAGCTGCCAATTTTCCCGCCGCAATCAAGACCGTTGCCGATTGGTTTGCACGGGGCCAGCGAGCGCTCGCGACTGGCATTTTGAATAGCGGATCGAATCTCGGCGCGATCATCGCCCCGTTGGTCGTGCCATTTCTGGCCCGTCGCTTCGGATGGCATTCGGGTTTTCTGTTCACAGGTTCACTGAGCATGAGTTGGACCATCGTGTGGTTTCTGATCTATCGTGAGCCGTCAAAAATGTTCCGCTCGGATGCCCCCCACGCATCTGTCGATCACATCCCGTATCGAAGCCTCCTTAAGGGCAGAGCAACCTGGGCGGTTGTCTTGGGGAAAGGCCTCACCGATCCAGTCTGGTATTTCTATCTGTTTTGGCTTCCGGGCTTTTTGCAGACCAATTATCACGTTGATCTTGTTAACATTGGGCCCCCGCTGGTGGCGATCTATTTGTCGGCCGACATCGGTTCAATCGGCGGGGGCTGGCTCTCGTCCGCCCTCCTGAACCGCGGTTGGCCCGTCGAGCGCGCGCGAAAAGGCGTCATGCTGATCTTCGCGGTGTGCGTTCTCGCGGTCGCATTCGTACCCAAAACGGCCGGAAATTTGTGGGCCACGGTAATGCTCGTCAGCATCGCTGCCGCTTCTCATCAAGGATGGTCTGCCAACATGTACACGATTGCGTCGGACTGCTTTCCGCGATCGGTGGTTGCCTCGATTATCGGTCTTGCAGGATTGTTCGGCGCTCTTGGTGGGATGTTTGCCCACACCGCCATCGGAATATGGCTCGATTTTTCGAAAGAAGCCTATGGGCCTCTGTTCGTGATCGCTGGGTTAATGTACTCAGTAGCCCTTTTGCTGATCCACATTTTGATGCCTCGTGATCGATGGACGACCGGGGCAGCCTGAGGAGCGATTTCAGTCGCTCATGAGAAAAATGCAAGGACGTTCTTCGCGCATATGCGTCACCTCCCAGTAGTGCTGCAAGATGGAGTAGACCATGAGCCCGGTCTCCCCTTCTCCAAGCAGCAAATAGCGGAACGATTGCCGCATCGGGTTGAGCCGAGTTAGCCTCACAAAAATCCCCGCAGGATGGATCAATTCACTCAGATAAGCGATCGTATTCGCTTTGGCAACGGCCTGCGATGCCTTAATCAGGTATTGGCCGTCTTCCTGTTTCGCCGTAATCTCAATCGGCGATAAAAACTCACTCCGGTTATCGAGCAAGACCAGCTGCACGAATGCCAGCGGCCCATCAAGATGATAGTAGTGGCTCATCTGCTGTTCATGGCTCTTGCGCACGTCCGGATCCAGACTGTCGACCGGAATCAGATTCACTTTTTCCGCGCGAAGCTTGTTCCAAATCCGTTCTGACTCCTGATCGCAGAATCTGTGCCCTTCGACACGCAGTTCAGTGGATCGCATGTAACGGCTGATCGCACTCACGACCAGAATGAACAGAATAAAGAAACTCGCGATGATAATACCGTCTTTGCGCTCTGCGATGTTCACGATGGTTGTGTAGGCAAAAACGAGCACCACGAGCCAGCAATAGAACCCTGTTCCAAAGGCACGCTCTTTCCAGAGCGAAATTGCCGATGCCACTGCTGCCGAAGACATCAGAACCAGAACGCCTGTTGCATAGGCACCCCCCTGCGCATCTACGTTGGCGCGGAAGATTAGCGTGATAATCACGTCAAAGGCGAACAGTACCAACACCAGGGGGCGCGTATAAGCGACCCACTGCGGTGCTAGGCCGACGCGCGGCAAGTATCGCGGTACAAGGTGCAACAAGCCCGCCATTGCGGACGCCCCTGCGAACCAGAGGATCAGGATCGTCGAGATGTCATAAATAGAGCCGAAGACGTTTCCTAAATACAAATGCGCCATGTATGCAATCACTCGCCCGCTCGCTTGGCCGCCCTCCTTGTACGCTTCCGGGGGAACGAGCCACGCAGACACGAAGCTCGAAATCAGCAGGAGAACGCTCATGATTACTGCCGCCGATACCAGAAGCTTGCGAGTGTTCCGAATTCGGCCGTGCGGTTTATCCTCAACTGAATCTCGCTCGTCGCCTTCGATCAGTGGCATTACCGATACGCCGGTTTCAAATCCGCTCAAGCCAAGCGCTAGACGAGGAAAAAGGATGAGCGATGCGATTGCGATGTGTGTCCAGTCGCCTTGCGCATGGAGCGCATTGCTCCAGTGTCCCCACGAGGCGGGCTGGGATATGAGAACAAAAATCGTCTTCACCATAACCACAACGTTGAGCAGAAGATAGGGAACGCAAACGGCCGTCGCGAGGCGGATTGCCTCTTTGAATCCTTTAAGAAAAACGGCAGCGAGAAGAGCCAATAGCAAAAGCGTGACCGTCAGTCTCGCGTTGTGCAGAAAAGGGTGAAGATACGGATTTTCCGTTGCGTGCGTAGCCGCGTCAGCAGCTGATAGAGTCATCGTAATGACAAAATCCGTAGCGGCGAAGCCGAGCAACACCAAAACAAGAAGACGGCCCCACCAGCCAGGCAGTAGGTTCTCGAGCATCGCAATCGAGCCTTGGCCCACATAGGATCGATTGGCGACTTGGGAATAGATGGGCAGCGCGCAAAGTAAAGTAACCGCCACCAGAGCGGCAGTCGCAATCGGAGAGATTATGCCCGCGGCCAGCAGCGCGATACCGGGCTGATATCCCAGAGTTGAGAAATAATCGACGCCGGTAAGCCAGATAACGAGATACCACGGTTGAACCCGGTTCTCTGGGCTCTCGTGGCGACCGAGCGTTTCAGCGGCACCCATCCAACGACGCCATCCAGGTGCCGGAGGGGCCCCAATCGGCCTTTCGGGCGCAAGTACTGGATTTGAACTCACCAGTTCAACGTACCGCAGGTCACTCAGCCAGGAAGCTCAAGTGTCCGATCTGTCGTGCCGTTCCTGATCAGCGCGACAATATGGTGTCCAAGAAACCGCTTCTAGACGCGCCGGTTCAATGGTACGGCCGCAATCGGCGCACTTCCCGTAAGTCCCGTCGTCAATGCGCCGCAAAGCCTCTCGGACGAGCTTGAGCGTATTCGCGGCTAATGTGCTTTCAAGAAAACTGGTGGCTTTACTTTCAGAAGATGTCACCTGGTCAATCGGATCTTCGACTTCGGAGGCGCGGGATTCACGCGCTTCATTCTCGAAACGAACGACTTCATCCACGAGTTCCTGCTCTTTGACGCGCAGCCGCTCCCTTAAGCGCTCGAGATCCATTATTTGCAGGCGGTAAACCAGTCGCTAATGCGCTCCGCTCCTACGAAGAAGATGCTGCGCGCGCGCGCTGTTCCTCGGAGGGAAGCACTGACTCGATGTCTGAAAAGCGTTGCGCCCGGTGCAGATAGTAGTAGACGCCGAGTAGTGTAACCATCAAGAGACCGAGAACGACCATCGCTAAGGCGAAATCGTGGATCGCCCGCATCGGCGCCGCCGCTTGGTGCTCTTCCTCACTTACAATTACGATCCAGCCTAAGTTGCTGTAGTTCTGTTTGAGACCGGTGTCAGCGAAGCCTATCACGTAATTTCTGTTACTCACAGGCGCGGTAACGGACCCGTTCTGATGTCCTTGAAGCGAGCCGAGCGAATCACGTACGGCGTCGAACGTCTGAGATTTTAAGCGGGCGAATACATCTGCATTGGGTGCGCTAATAATCGTCCCGTCGTCGCTGACAAGCTCAGCGCGGGCTCCGTTGGCGATCTGTCCTTGTTGGAATCGCGACAGCAAGCCTGAAACACTCACCGCTGCAACCAACACGCCGATACAACGGCTCGAGGCTGCGTCGAAAATGGGCGCATTCATGTTCAGGTAATACGATTTCGAAAATTCGTCGAACAGGATGTTGCTCACCTTCACTGCTCCCTTGCCGTCGTTATACGCGCCCTGCCAATCGGGCTCGCCGGCAAGCGATGCCCTCGTCTGCTTTTGACTCGCCGCAACGATTGTCCCGCTTTGGTCTGTCGCGACGATGCTCAGGAAGCGGGGGTCGAGATCTCTGCGCCGCCTGAGAAGTTCGGATGCGTTCGTTCCAAGAACTCCTTTCCCAGTTACGCCGCCTTCCCCGCCCTGCGTGCCTCCAGCCGTTGCTCCTGTTGCGGCGCGCGCCTGAGTCCCACCTTTTCCACTCGCCCTCGAAACCGCTTCAATGATCGCCGGCTCACCCGTCATCATGTTCACGTCGCCAATCCGGTCGCGAACGAACTGCGCGGCTTCATTGCTGTAAATATCGGCGATCGTCCGAAACTCGTTGCCGATGTTATTGTCAAGCGCTCTATCGCTGCGCGTCGTCAGGATCAGTCCTGCGATGCTAAGCGGCACAATAATGATCAGCAAAGCTACCAGAAGCTTGGTAATCGAAACACGAACTTCCAATCGATCAAAGGCCATCTCACACCTCCCACTTCATGGTTGTCGCGGAAGACTAACCACGGCCGGAGTCATGGCCAAAATTCTGCCAGCTCGGCCCCGGGACGCGTGGCCGTTCTCCGGTACGATAATACTCCATTCGAAAGGAAAACAGGAGAGTTTCAAAAAAAGGCGGCCCTTTTTAGGACCGCCTGAACGGATATTTATTTTAAGCGCGAGGGATTAGATTTCTTCTGCTGTCAAGGCGTCCTCGCCCACATCTTCGGATAGACCACCCGTGTAGACGCCGCGAGTCTCGTCGCCATACTCCTGAAGAGTATCGCTGAGTGAGAGCTCGTGCTCGGGGACTGCTTCTTCTTCGACAACGTCCTCGCCGGCAATCTTTACGCGCCGGTAATATTCCATACCTGTACCGGCAGGAATCAACCGACCCATGATGACGTTCTCTTTGAGACCGCGGAGATAATCCACTTTCCCATTGATTGCAGCTTCGGTCAACACGCGAGTCGTTTCTTGGAAACTTGCTGCCGAAATAAACGAGTCCGTCGACAGTGAAGCCTTTGTAATCCCGAGAAGAATCGGTTTGCCCGTTGCGGGGCGCTGACCAGCGTCAATTACCCGATTATTTTCTTCGCGGAATTTGAACTTGTCCACTACTTCCTCGGGTAGAAACTCGGTATCGCCGATATCCTCAATTCTGATCCACCGCATCATCTGTCGTGAAATCACTTCGAGGTGTTTGTCGTTGATATTAACGCCCTGCAAACGGTAGACCTCCTGAATCTCGTTCACAAGGTATTTCTGTAGTTCTTTTTCGCCGAGCACAGCCAAGATGTCGTGCGGATTGCGAGGGCCATCCATCAATGGGTCGCCCGAGCGCACGCGCTCGCCTTCCTGGACGTTGATGTGTACGCCGCGTGGAATCGAATATTCCTTCTGCACGCCGTCATCACCCACAATGTAGAGCTTGCGCAAGCCCTTCGTAACCTCGCCGTACTTTACGACGCCGTTGATCTCCGCGATCACCGCCGTCTCGCGCGGTTTGCGAGCTTCGAAAAGCTCAACGACGCGGGGCAGTCCGCCCGTAATGTCCTTGGTCTTCGTAGTGGCACGGGGAATCTTCGCGAGGACATCGCCCGCATGCACCTCTTCGCCATCCGACACCATCAGATGTGCGTGAGTCGGCATTAGGTAACGCTTCTCTTCCGATCGGCCAGCACCTTGCGGACGAACTATAATCGTCGGAAAACGCTTTTCGTCCGAAGACTCAGTCACGACCACTTGCATGTTGCCTGTGATCTCATCTACCTGTTCCTGAGTCGTCACGCCGTCAATCAAGTCTTTGAAATGAATGGTTCCGCTGATCTCAGTGAGAATCGAGAACGTATATGGATCCCATTCGAGCAGCACCTGGTTAGCCTTCACGGCTGCGCCATTCTCGACGTTGATCTTGGCTCCGTAAACAACCGGATACCTCTCCCGTTCCCGGCTCTTCTCGTCGACGATGATGAGAATGCCGTTCCGGTTCATCGCGATCAGCTCGCCCTTCTTATTGCGGACGGTGTTGACGTTGTTGAATTTGACAAACCCGTCGCTTTTGGCATCTTGCGTAGATTGCTCACTCACACGAGTAGCTGCGCCGCCAATGTGGAACGTACGCATCGTAAGCTGCGTGCCAGGCTCGCCTATCGACTGAGCCGAGATAATGCCAACGGCCTCGCCGCGCTCGACCATCCGGCCGGTAGCCAGATTGCGGCCGTAGCACAGCCGGCAGACCCCGCGCTTTGATTCGCAGGTAAGCACGGAGCGAATCTTGACGCGCTCGATACCAGCTGCTTGAATCGCGCTCGCCAGGTCTTCCGTGATCTCCTCATTCACACGAACGATAATATTGTTCTCGTAGTCGCGTTGATCCTCGAGAGCGACCCGGCCGACAATTCGGTCACGGAGCGGTTCGATGATTTCGCCCGACTCGATGATCGGCTCGACGTAAATTCCATCGCTCGTTCCGCAATCATCTTCGGTAATAATCACGTCCTGCGCGACATCGCAAAGTCTGCGCGTGAGATAACCCGAGTCGGCCGTCTTCAGTGCCGTATCAGCCAATCCCTTGCGGGCGCCGTGTGTCGAGATGAAGTACTGCAACACGTTCAGCCCTTCACGGAAGTTGGCCGTAATTGGCGTTTCAATGATCTCGCCTGACGGCTTGGCCATCAAGCCGCGCATCCCCGAAAGCTGACGGATCTGCTGCTTCGAGCCTCGCGCGCCTGAGTCCGCCATGATGTAAATGGGATTCAGGTTGCGGCCCGTGCGGTCATCTTCCTCCATGTTCTTAAACATCTTGTCGGAAACCGCTTCGGTGACCTTCGACCAGATTTCAATGATTTTGTTGTAGCGCTCGGACTGCGTGATCGCCCCTTCCTGATATTGCTGCTGAACTTCAATAACCTGTTTCTCAGCGTCGCGCACCAGGTTACCCTTGTCTTCGGGCACGACCATATCGTCGATTCCAATCGAGATGCCGGCACGCGTTGCATAGAGGAATCCGAGCTTCTTGACTTCATCAAGCATCTGCACGGTCGTTTGCAGACCGAAGTTCAAGTAGCAGTATTGGACGAGCTGGGAGAGTCCTTTCTTCTTGAGCAGACCGTTGATGAACGGCATCTGCTTCGGAAGCACATCGTTCAAGATGACGCGGCCGACTGTCGTATCCATGTACTGCTTGTTGAATTCAATCGGCTCGGTGTGAAGAATGTTCTGATTGTCGAAGGCCTTCGTTAGATCGATAACCTTTCCGGTATGTCGGAGTTTAATCGCCGTAAGGGTTTCCACCTCGCCCATTTCAAGCGCGATCAGAACGTCATCGATCGAGGCGAAAGTGCGACCGGAACCTTTTGAATTCGGGCGCATTTTGGTCAGGTAATAAAGGCCCAGCACCATATCCTGAGTCGGAATGGCAATAGGTGCGCCGTGTGCGGGGGAAAGAATGTTGTTCGAAGCGAGCATCAGCGTGGCTGCTTCGATTTGCGCTTCGGGCGACAGCGGGATATGAACCGCCATCTGATCGCCATCGAAGTCGGCGTTGAAAGCCGTACAAGTGAGCGGGTGCAGCTTGATCGCCTTTCCTTCCACCAGCACCGGCTCGAACGCCTGAATTCCAAGACGATGAAGCGTAGGAGCGCGATTCAAGAGAATCGGATGATCCTTGATGACTTCTTCGAGAATGTCCCAAACTACCGGATCCTGCTGCTCAACCAATTCCTTGGCCTGCTTAATAGTCGTGCAATGGCCGCGCTGCTCGAGACGGTGATAGATGAAAGGCTTGAACAGCTCGAGCGCCATCTTCTTTGGCAGACCGCATTGATGCAGCTTCAACTCCGGTCCGACAACAATCACGGAACGGCCGGAATAGTCGACGCGCTTGCCGAGTAAGTTTTGACGGAAGCGGCCCTGCTTGCCTTTCAGCGTGTCTGACAAGGACTTCAACGGACGATTGTTTGCGCCGCGCAGAACGCGCCCACGCCGGCCATTATCGAATAGCGCATCGACAGCTTCCTGCAGCATGCGCTTTTCATTGCGGACGATCACATCGGGAGCATGCAGCTCCATTAACTTTTTCAGGCGATTGTTGCGGTTAATAACGCGACGATAAAGATCATTCAAGTCGGAAGTCGCAAACCGGCCGCCGTCGAGCGGAACCAATGGACGGAGCTCAGGTGGAATCACCGGAATGACATCAAGAATCATCCACTCGGGCTTGTTGCCCGATTTTCGGAAACTCTCGACAACTCGAAGCCGCTTAGCATACTTCAGCTTCTTTTGCGCGGAAGTTTCGGTTTTCATCTTCTCGCGAATGTCCAGGCTGAGCGCTTCGATATCGATCCGCTTCAGGAGCTCTTTCACACCCTCGGCGCCCATCATGGCGACGAATTTGCCAGGAAACTCCTGATCGAGTTGGCGCTTGCGCTCATCGCTAATGACTTCGCCGGCATTAAGTCCCGTGCCCTCACCCGGATCAATAATGACGAACGCCTCGTAATACAACACGCGCTCGAGTTCCCGAAGCGTAATGTCGAGAAGATAGCCGATCCGGCTCGGCAGGCCTTTGAAAAACCACACGTGCGAAGATGCGCTCGCCAGTTCAATATGCCCTAGCCGCTCACGGCGCACGCGAGAAAGAGTAACTTCGACGCCGCACTTATCGCAGATCACTCCGCGATGTTTCATGCGCTTGTACTTACCGCAGAGGCACTCCCAGTCTGCTACTGGCCCGAAAATTCGTGCGCAAAACAGACCGTCGCGCTCAGGTTTGAACGTACGGTAATTGATGGTCTCGGGCTTAGTGACTTCACCATGCGACCAGCTCCGGATCTTCTCGGGAGACGCCAGGCTGATTCGAATCGAATCGAAGTCGGCGATGAGATTAGCTCTATCGTACGGAGAGGAACGAAACATGTATTGTCCTTAAAATTCCTTTCGAATTCGCTGGCCTTCTAATCCGCGGCAAGCGCCATGTCCTGCATCTCGCGTGGTTTTTTCATCAATTCCACGTCGAGACACAAGCTCTGCAGTTCGCGGATCAATACGTTAAATGATTCAGGCACGCCGGGCTCAGCCGCTGCCTCACCCTTCACAATGGCTTCGTAAATCTTTGCGCGCCCATAAACGTCATCGGATTTCGCAGTCAGCAATTCTTGCAGAATGTATGCCGCGCCATATGCTTCGAGGGCCCATACTTCCATCTCGCCGAAGCGTTGTCCACCAAATTGCGCCTTCCCGCCGAGAGGCTGTTGCGTAATTAGCGAGTACGGGCCGATGGAACGAGCATGGATCTTGTCGTCCACCAGGTGACTTAATTTCAACATATAGATGTAGCCCACCGTCACCGGCTGTTCAAACGGCTGGCCTGTGACACCGTCATAGAGTTGAACCTTGCCCGAGGTCGGGAGGCCGGCTGCACTCAGGCGCGCTTTAATATCCTTTTCAGCTGCGCCATCGAATACCGGCGTTGCAAAATGCAGACCCAGCTTCGCAGCTGCCCAGCCCAAATGTGTTTCGAGAATTTGCCCAACGTTCATACGCGAGGGTACGCCGAGCGGATTCAAAACGATCTCAACTGGTGTGCCGTCCGGCAAATAAGGCATGTCTTCCTCAGGCACGATACGGGCGATGACACCCTTATTGCCATGACGCCCCGCCATCTTATCGCCGACCGAGAGCTTACGCTTCATCGCGATATAGACTTTGACCAGCTTAATGACGCCTGGAGGAAGCTCATCGCCTTTGCGCAACTTCGCGATCTTCTCTTCCGTGATCTTTTCGAGTACCGCGATCTGCCGCGACGTCATTTCCTCGATTTCATCGATTTGCTCGTTGAGGCGCACGTCTTTAGTCGAAAGCCTCATTCGCTTGAGATCCCGAGCGCGCAGCTTTTCGAGCAAATCACGCGTCAGCGGAGTCTCTTTAGAAAGCAGCTTTTTGTTGGTCTTCTCGTCATGCAGATCCGCAACCAGCTCTTTGCCTTTCAGTAGCTCCTCGAGACGCTTCGCGCGCTCATCGCTCAGGATGCGCTTCTCATCTTCGAGATTGCGATGCATGCGCTCTTCCTGTATCCGAAGGATCTGCTTCGAACGCTCGTCTAATTCCGCGCCCTTCCGCGAAAAGACTTTGCAATCAACAATGGTCCCTTCGATTCCAGGTGGACAGTAGAGCGACGCGTCCTTCACATCACCGGCCTTTTCGCCGAAGATGGCGCGCAGCAACTTCTCTTCCGGAGTGAGCTGAGTTTCACCCTTGGGCGTTACTTTGCCGACCAGAATGTCGCCTGGCTTTACTGTCGCGCCGATGCGGATGATTCCGCTTTCGTCAAGATTGCGCAGGAATGATTCCGCAATGTTCGGAATATCCCGGGTGATTTCTTCAGGACCGAGCTTCGTATCGCGGCCCTCAATTTCAAATTCTTCAATGTGAATCGAGGTGTAATAGTCTTCTTTGACCAGCTTCTCGCTGACCACGATGGCATCCTCGAAGTTATAGCCGCGCCACGGCATAAACGCCACGACAACGTTCCTGCCCAAGGCGAGCTCGCCAGCTTCGGTGCAAGGACCGTCCGCAAGCACATCACCCTTTTTCACCTTTTGTCCTTGCTTGACAATCGGCTTCTGGCTAATGCACGTGTTCTGGTTAGAACGCTTGAATTTTGTGAGCTGATAAATATCAGCGCCGACCTCGCGGGACATCTGGCCTTCATGCGCCCCGCCTTCGACGCGCACAATGATGCGCTCGCTGTCGACCGAATCCACAACCCCGGACCGCTTGCAAATCACAACCGCCCCCGAATCTCGCGCAGTGACCCGTTCCATTCCGGTCCCAACGTAAGGCGCTTCTGCTCGCAGCAACGGCACGGCTTGGCGTTGCATGTTCGATCCCATGAGCGCGCGGTTCGCGTCGTCGTTCTCAAGAAACGGAATCAGACTCGCGGCCACTGAGACCAACTGTTTCGGACTCACGTCCATGTACTCAACCTCATCCCGGTGTTTGAGAACGAAGTTGCCGGCCTGGCGCGCGTTTACGAGATCATCGACAATATGCCCTTTGTCATCGATAGCCACATTGGCCTGGGCGATGATGTACTTGTCTTCTTCCCACGCGGACAGGTAATCGCAATGGGCTTCGTATTCAGCCTGCTGCTTTTTGCCCGAAATGCTTGCATTCGCTTTTTCAATCTCGGGACGCGAAATAACTTCACCAACTCTAAAATCCGTCCCCCCCGGATTTAGCATTTTGACCTCATCCACAAGGGTCCCGTTCTTCACGCGCCGATACGGGCTTTCAATAAACCCATACTCGTTGATTCGCGCAAAACAGGACAGCGAAGAAATCAAGCCGATATTCGGACCTTCAGGCGTTTCAATTGGACAGATGCGGCCGTAGTGCGTTGGATGAACGTCGCGCACTTCGAAGCCGGCGCGCTCCCGTGACAAGCCTCCTGGTCCAAGGGCTGATAGACGCCGTTTATGAGTAATCTCCGAAAGCGGATTGGTCTGATCCATGAACTGCGATAACTGGCTGGAGCCGAAAAACTCGCGAATCGCCGCCATGACAGGCTTCGCGTTAACCAAGTCATGCGGCATCGCCGTCGACATTTCCTGGTAAACGGACATCTTTTCCTTAATCGCGCGCTCCATGCGCACCAAGCCGATGCGGAACTGATTTTCGAGCAGCTCCCCGACAGCTCGCACGCGACGGTTCCCGAGATGATCGATATCATCCACGGCTCCCAAACCTCTGCGAAGGCGCAGCAGGTAAAGGATGGTGTCGGTGAAATCCTGCTGGTCGAGTGTTCGCTTATCAAGCTGCGTCGCGTCCGCTTTATCGTGGATTTTGATATTGAACTTCATGCGGCCTACGCGCGAGAAGTCATATTTGCGCGGGTCGAAAAACATCCCCTGAAACAACTGTGTCGCTGTATCGAGGGTCGGCGGATCGCCAGGCCGCAGCTTACGGTAGATTTCGAGGAGCGCATCGTTTTGGCTCTTCACCGAGTCTTTACGCAGCGTTGCCGATATAACGTTGCCCGCATCGTCGCGATCCGGGAAAAAGATCTCGAAACTCTGAATGCCGGCATCAACCAGCTTGGCCACTGCTGTGGGCGTCAACTCGTGATTGGCCTCAATGATCACTTCGCCAGTCGACATATCGATGACATCAGCGGCGACATAGGCGCCCTCAAGGTCGTTTGAAGCCACCTCGACCTGATCGATCTTTGCCTTTTGAATTTCGCGGAAGACTGAATTGGTGATCTTCCGCCCTTGGGGCACGACGGTTTCACCGTGTTTCGCGGTTACGGCATGGGACAGCTTCATCCCGACGAGGCTCTCGTTCACGCCCCACAACAGCTTGTTATTCTTCAGTGAAATCGTAGTGAGCTTGTAAAATGCGCGGATGATTTCCGCGTCGGTTTTTAATCCCAAGGCCCGCAGAAACACAGTTCCATAAAACTTGCGCTTGCGGTCGATACGTACATACAAAAGGTTCTTGTTGTCGTACTCGAACTCCACCCAGCTCCCGCGATACGGAATGATTTTGCCAAGGAAATAGCCTTGCGCCTGAACGCGCTCAAAAAACACGCCGGGCGAGCGGTGCAACTGCGAAACAATGACCCGTTCCGTGCCGTTAATAATGAACGTTCCGTTTTCGGTCATCAGCGGAATTTCGCCGAAGAAGACTTCTTGTTCCTTAATGTCGCGGACCGTCTTATTACCGGTCTCGGCATCCTTGTCGTAAACGGTTAGCCGGATCGTCACCTTCAAGGGAGCCGCGTACGTCATTCCGCGCTCCTCGCATTCAGGAACGTCATACTTGAGCTGCAAAGCTACGGGATCGCCGCATCGGTTACAGAACGTCACGATGTTCTTGTTGAACGTTCCGCACTTGTGGCAGAGCACATCTCCGGCATGGAACGGATCGGTTCGAATCTCAGCCCCGCAGTTCGGATTGCGACAAATCGTTCTCAGATGGTGGAGGCCTTTCAAGTTGCCGCACTTGCACTCCCAGTTGCCGATTGAGTAATCGACGAACTCAAGCTGACTAAGGCCGCGGAAATCGGAAATTGGAAAGACCGAGCTGAATACGCTTTGCAACCCGGCGTCTTCACGCTCTTTGGGCAGCAGATCCATTTGAAGGAACCGCTCGTACGACCGCTTCTGAACCTCTATTAAGTTCGGAATCGGTATTGAAGTTTTGATCCTTGAAAAATCAACTCTCTCACGGAGAGAACCATTGGGAACACTGGGCATCTAACGCTCTTCCTTATGAAACAAATGAAGTCATCTAGCGAATTCGCAAAAACGAAGCCGAACCGCAATCCTACGCGGCAACGGCGATCAGCGGTGAATCACAGCGATCCAGCCGCATCTGCTGAGAGTGAGAAATTGGCCGCGCCTTGAAAAATGCTGAGAAAGATCCTGGTCGCCGGTAACGATCAGGTAAGTACTGGCGGTAATTGGGCACATCCCGGCCACAGACATAAAAAGTGGGCAGTGAGAAAAGGGCGATTTCGGGCATGCAAAAACGCCCGCAACGCCGGAACAAGCGCGCGGGAGTACTACCCAACAAACTGTAACCCAAAGTACGATGCGGGAACGAGCCAGTTTGACGTCAATTTCAGGATAACCAAGTATGGCCAGCGGCGTCAACCCAAGGCCCTGACCTTCTTTCTTTTAGCTTACAACAACCAAAATGCGGGAATTTCAGGCTACTTGACTTCGACGGTCGCACCCGCGTCGACGAACTTCTTCCGAATCGCCTCGGCTTCTTCCTTATTGACACCTTCTTTAATCGGCTTCGGGGCGCCGTCGACCAAGTCCTTTGCTTCCTTCAGACCTAGACTCGTCACCTCTCGAACAGCCTTAATAACGTTGATCTTGTTCGCTCCTGCTGCAGTCAGAACGACGCTGAACTCCGTTTTCTCTTCTGCTGCCGGGGCCGCCGCACCGCCGCCCCCACCGGGAGCCGCTACTGCCACGGAAGCCGCGGCCGCCGAAACTCCCAGCTTCTCCTCGAGTAGCTTGACCAGTTGAGAAGCCTCAAGCAGCGTCAAACCCTGAATCTGTTCTGCGATTGCGTTAATATCCGCCATTTTTCCTTCTAAACTCCCTATTGTTTAAACTTGTTTTCCTTACCGGCCTGATCCAAAACCACCGCCAGATTCCGCCCTACACCGTTAACCGTGCTCACCAATCGCGTCGCGTTGGCATTAATCAGGTACAAAAGCTTTGCGTAAATCTCTTCTTTCGGGGGCATCGCCGCGAGGTCGTTAATCGCCTTCACGTCGACGACCCGCCCCTCGACCATTCCCGCTTTGAAGGTAAATGCCGCGTTTTCTTTCGCATATTTCGTCAGCGCCTTCGCGAGCGCGACGGGATCTTTTGAAGTGTAGGCGAGCGAGGTCATCCCTTTTAAATCACCCAGCAAGTCGCTCGTCGCCGTTCCTTCGGATGCTTTTGCCGCCAGGTTGTTCTTCACCACCCGATAGTTTCCGCCAGCTTCGCGAATCGTCTTCCGCAGCGCGAAATCCTGACTGACGCGCAGCTTCTCGTAGCTGGTCACGAAAATGTTCTTGCTTTCTTCGAGGGCTCGCCTTAGATTCTCAAGCTCTTTTTTCTTTTGGTCTTTATCTTTCATGCACTGCTTTCGAATATGCAGCGGATGCGCGCTTTACGCCGCCGCCCTCGTGTTGAAGGGCGTCACATCAAGATGCACGCCCGGACCCATGGTGGAGCACAAGGTCGCGCTCTTCACGTATTTGCCTTTAGCTGCCGAAGGCTTGGCTTTAATAACCGCTTGAATCAGACTATTTGTGTTCTCCAAAAGCTTGTCGCTCGGGAAGCTGACCTTGCCAACCGGCGCGTGAATAACGCCGGTTTTGTCCACGCGAAACTCGACTTTACCGGCCTTAATCTCCTGAATCGCCTTCCCCACGTCAGTCGTTACAGTCCCTGTCTTGGGGTTCGGCATCAGTCCCCGAGGACCCAAGACCTTCCCGAGGCGGCCGACGGAACGCATCATGTCAGGCGTGGCAATGACAGCATCAAAATCGGTCCAGTTTTCACCCTGAATCTTGTTGACCATGTCTTCGCCGCCTACGAAATCGGCGCCCGCTTCCTGTGCTTCGCGAACCTTATCGCCGGATGCAATCACGAGAACGCGCTTCGATTTGCCGAGCCCGTTCGGCAGCACAACAGTGCCCCGCACCATCTGGTCGGCGTGCTTCGGATCCACCCCCAGGCGCATGTGCACCTCGACCGTCTCGTCGAATTTCGTGTACTTGATCTTCTGAACGAGATTTACAGCCTCCGCGAGTTGATATGGCTTCGCCTCAACTTGCTTGGCGGCGGATTCGTATTTTTTACCCGGTTTGTGGCTCATGCGTGGACTGGTTCAAACGGCTCAGGCTATAAACACCCTTGCCTCCCAACTGTGTTGCGGGACTGTTTCAGGATAACACGAGCGACTTTCGGAGTGTGTTCAGCGCTCGCGTAGCGACTGAATCAGCGCTTCCATGTGATTCAGGTAACGCTCGAACGCCTTGCGACCGGCGGCGGTCAAGCGGTACTCGGTTTTCGGCATGCGGCCCTCGAAACTCTTTGTGCATTCCACGTATCTTGCTTCTTCGAGCCGCCTCGCATGAACGCTCAAATTACCATCTGTCGTTTGCAGCAGGCGTTTAAGCTCATTGAACGTAAGCGAATCATTCACGGCCAGCGCGCTTACGATTCCCAGCCGCATTCGTTCGTGAATGATTCGGTCGAGGTTTGGAAGCGCGTTCTCGACTGTTCCACGCTCGCTTGCACCCTTGCTCGTCTTTGCCGCGCGTGTTCTGGATGCGGCGAGGTCGGATTCCCGCGCCATTGCTGGTCTAGCCACCGTACCTCCTTGCGATCACCACTCCAAAGGCGACATGCACAACGCCAAAGCCCATTACCAAGAACCAATTGCCCCACTGGGCTGGCGCAAGAAGCGCGAGGCCGCCCAAAAACATGAAACAGAGTCCCATCACCGGCACAATCCGAACCGAAAAAGCCCCTCCAGTCACGACAGCCGTGCCGTACATCAGCAGCCATAAGCCGGGAACGGCGCTTAGGGCGTCCAGCCTGTACAGAACCGCGCTAAGAACTGCACCTGCGAACAGCGGAGGGACAAAGCTCAACAGGGCGCGACGTGCCGGGCGAGACTGGAGCGATAGCGCGAGCCGGCGTGATTTCGCCTTGAGTGTAAATCCGGCGATCAGTAAGGCCAACAGCGCCTCACCCAACCAAATAAAGAATTGCTGACGGGCCGAGTCGCCCATGGCCACGGCTCCCGCCCCCAGCGCCGTAGCGCCGATCATCACGCCGCCCCAACCGGGCACCGCCGTAAAGGAAGCTGCCCGCTCCATGGTGTCGCGAATGAAACGCAAATTGTCCGCGGCATGACGATCAATCGCGACCGGATCTTTGCTTATTGGAGCCCGTTGAGCAAACGCCATAACAATCACCACACTCGCACTTATGAGTGCCGGTAACCCTAAAACCGAGTATAGGCAATATTCACCGATCAGGCAAGTTCTTTACAGCGCAAAGAACAAGCGGCGTGCCGCCACTTGCTGAAGTCAAAAGCTGAAGTGAATGCCTCCAACCGCCCAACGAGGGGGCGTTCGAAATCCGTCCTCGTAGAAATCCTGCCCAAGCGCATTAGAAACCCGCACATAAAAGCGGGCCGAAGTCCGTTCGCTCACGCGGACCGAATAACCGGCCGAAAGCCCAAGCTGCCGGGGACCGCTGAACCGATAAGCATTACTCGCGAGCAAAGACACGCCATACAGCGGATATAAGTAGTCGCTTCCCGCTTCAAAATCCATCGCGAAATCGGCGTGCTTGAGCTGCTGGGTTGCAACAATCGTTAAGACGTTTGGAAGAATACGCGGTGATTGCAGTGGATCAACCCCCGTGCCGGTGTAGTACTGCGAAGTCCGATTTTGAGCGTTCGTGTACGTGTACGACGCGAAAACTGCCGTACTGCGCCGGGGTCGGAAATCACCGCTTAATTCGACCCCTCGCGAAATGCCGCCGCCCGTGTTGTAGTAGCCCCCGGTGCGTCCATACGGATCCACGTAACCTGGCGGAAAATCGAGAAATCCGATGACTTGCTGCAAATGCGAATAAAAATACGTGCCGCTTACCTTTAAATGCTCATGAAACAGGTACTGATCGAAGCCGCCGTCGATAGACACGGCGCGTTCCGGGCTAAGTCGCGGATCACCCAATGGAAAATACGTTCCTCCGTAGAAGTAGCCGCCGAACCGCTCGTAAATCGATGGCAGACGAAAACTATCTCCCACATGGGCGCGCAGCTTGGTCGACGTGCTTCGAACTAAATAAGCGACTGAAGCATCCCCTGTGTAGGCGCTGGGTGGCTTCGGCAGCGGTGTACTGGCATAAGGGGAAAGCCCGCCAACTAAATTGGGTTGATCCAAATCCGCTCGCGTGTAACGGCCCGAGATCAAAACTTCCAACCGGCCGCCTAGCAGCGTTGTTGCGTCTTGCGCAAACACAGCGTTGGTTTTTTGTCTTGCATCGGTTCTGTAAAATGCGCGTTGGGAAAGATCCGGATTCTGGTCGGTAGAGACATTTAGATAATGCTCCTGCTCGAACTCATAACCGCCGGTCAAGGCCTCGTGTGCGCCGAGTGAGTAATCGACGCGCGCCTGAACGGTATCAATGCGGCCCGCATAACGGTCTGATGTATTAAAAAACGGCTGAAAGTATTCCGGAACATTGGGTCCTGCCGGCCCATTCGTGTTATTCCGATTTGTGTCCACGATTCCGTAAACAACGCGGTAAGAGAGCCGCGGGGTGAGGTGGTCTTCGAGCCGAAAAAGAGAGTCAATGAAATGCGAATAGCGGCCCGCGTCCGGATCACCAAGCGACGGAATGAAAGTAGCATCGCCAGGGTTATACGGCAGGTTGGCATCTACTAAATGGATCTGCGCCGTGCTGAGTGGAATGGCGGGAATGATCCCGGTAACCGGCGCATTTGGGGTGGGCGCCGGGCTGACATTCTCCTGAAGGTAGCCGGTATTCGCGAACACATCCGCTCCGAGACGCAGATGCGCGCCGAGAGCGTAATTTAAACCAGCCTGACCCGACCAATCGCGGACAGCGCCCACATCGTCTACCCCTTCTGTGACATTCAGATGTGACAATCCGGCCGAATAACTAAGCCGGTCCTTTAACGCGTCACCAGCAATTCGTGCAACGCCGCGAAACAACCCCAGTCCTCCGCCCTGGACGTCGAGATCTCCGTGCAACGGACCGCCTGGTTCAGTAATAACGTTGATGGTTCCCGACATCGAGTTCGTGCCGTAAAGCGAGGAGCCCGATCCCCGCAGCACTTCGATTCGTGATGTATCGACCAGCAGTAAGTCACCGATATAGGCGCTCGCATCGCCTTGTATTCCGGTCGGATCGCGAAACCGGAATCCATCGATCAAAACAGCCGTATCCGTTGCCCGCAAGCCCCGCGTCTGAATCGTGGTAAAGGAACCCGGGCTGCCGCGAGTGCTAACGCGTAGGCCTGGAACAAATCGCACTGCGTCTGCCACCGAAAAGATTCCACGCTGTTCTGTTTCTTGAACTGAGATCGTATCCAGTGCTTTCGAGACTTGATCGGTCGATTGCGGTTCGTTTGCAGCCGTAACACTGATTTCGCTCTTAACCGCCGATACGGACAAATGGACTGCAATTTCGTAGGTTTTACCGGCAACGAGCGGCAGCGTCTCCGCCTTCAACATCGTCATTTCGGGCGCGGATGCATCAATCAGATATTCGCCAGGCGCGAGCTCGCGAAAAACGAAACTACCAGCACTGTCTGAGGTCGTAGTAAATACCGCCGTACCGGTTGCCTCGTGCAGCCGGATCGACGCCCCAGCCACAGCGGCATTGGACGGATCAGTTACTGTTCCCTTGACGGTTGCCAAAGAAGGAGAGTCCGCAAACGAGCACACAGCGCACCCGAGTAGCGCGACGCCCAACTTGGAAAGTGAATTGAAAATTTTGAAAGACATGACAGCCCTCCCGCGAGGCGACCAAATAAAGTTCCGCTCATCATGAGCGGGCTGCGGCAGGTCTTCGGACTTACAGGCGGGCGGCCATTCAGATCGCGTTTCTACTGGCCCGGCTTCCCTTCTTTCGAAAGTGCCTTTTGGGCGTTCGTTCCTGCTTACCGCTGCGGGGCAGTCCTGGATTCGCGCCAGGTTCCCTTTTAAACGCCTTCCCTCAGTTGAGAGGTTCAGCGTACCAACAGCGATATTAGAGTAGCGTATCGAAGATGAGAGTCGCCAGCGACAAGCTGTTCTCTTATGCTCTGTGGATCATCGTTCTGGTTGCGCTCGTCCCCCGGTTACTCCTCGGCGCACATCAATTCATTCATTACGACGGCTATTGGCATGTGTTCATCGCAACCCAAGATCGTTGGGCGCTTTTCTTTTCCGAATGGAGGAAAGATGCCCATCCCCTGCTCTTCTATCTACTGTTGCGTTACGTTGCCAGACTCGGACATTCGCATCTCGTTTATCGCTCGATTTGTATCTTTCCCGGAGTCGGCTCCGTGTTTTTGATCGGGCAGATTGCGAGACGGCTCCTGCGAAGCAGAATCATTGCCTTACTTGCAGCGGCCGCTTTCGGCTTTTCAATAACTATGATCGATATGAGCTGCGATGTTCGTGGCTACCCTCTTGCTTTGTTTCTCGTTCTGTGCGCGTTCCTCTTCTTTCTCGATCTCTTCGTAGATTTCTCGCAAGCAAGAATCAATCGCGCTCTGCTGTGGTTCGGAATCTTTTCGAGCCTGGCAATCTCCACCGAATACTATGCGGTCTTTTTTTGGCTCGCCTGCCTTATAGCTGTGCTCGTTTGCGCGCTGCGTTATCCAGCGTTCCGCGAAGCAGTCGTAAAACGCCTGGCTGCGAACCGGCGATCTGCCCTAGGTAGCATCGCGTTAGTGCTGTGCATTGTAGCTGCCCTATATTTCACGCACGTACGATATCAGCCCACCACCGAGAACAACGTCAGCCAGTTTTATTTCCAGGCGGGCGACTCGCTTCTTCGCTTCCTGTCTTCAGGGTTACGTTCAGATCTCAATTATTTTCTGCCCGTGGAAATTGCATCGACGGCGGCCATGATTGCTCTATTCCTCTCAGGATTGTTCCTGCTTTTTTATCTGGTTTTTCTTCACAGCGGAAACGAAAGGCAAGTCGCTGCAACAACTCCCGCATTGATCTTCTTTCTACTGCTTTCGGAATTGATCCTGCTTTCTCTCGTAAGGCGGTATCCTTTCGGTGGCTACGTGAGGCAGCAATCTATTCTGTTCCCATTTCTGTTGTTGACCGGATTTGTGATACTCGACCGTTCCGTTGGGCTTTTCCGGAATTTCTCCATCAGAAACACTCTGCTAATCACAGTAGCCATTCTGATAGCCGTCAACTTTTCATACCGCTGGCGTAAGTTCCCCAAAATCAGCGAAGAATTATTCACGCGAGAGTACAACACATTCCGGACGAATCTTTCGCGGGCGGAAATCGTCTATGTCGATCAATTCTCACTGATTGCCTACTACATCCATACCTATTCTTGGAAATGGCAGTTTACAAAGCATGTTCCAGGAAATGAGAAAGTCGACGCTTACCTGACAACGAGCCCTTCCGGTGAACAGCAGATGATTCTACGAAACAAGGACGAATGGAATTTCGACTTACTCGACCCCAAATTTTATTTTGTCCTCGCAGACTCGCTCCGAACGGCGCAGGTCAAAAGCGCAAACCTATTTTTCCTGAAACAAATGGCAAAGCCTGATCGAGCCAGCGTAGATTCCGACGTTCAAACAATACGTGACCAAGCCGCCCGGTTCCAGCTCGCAGCGGACCCGATCGTCTACAGAAATACCGAAGCTTACGCCACCTTTCGGCTGAAGTAACTCAGGAAATTATCCTCGACTAACGCATGGATTTCCTTTCCACACAAACCGCAATGGCCAATCTGCACATTTCGTGATTCCGACGCGAGCCGTGACTTCAACCTCGAAAACAGGTCTGTCTCGCCACTTGCGAATTCGTAAATCACCTCGATCGAGCCGTTTCCCATAATGGTCCCGTGTAATCTCCAAAGCGCGAGTTAGCTTACCCGGCCCATTCGCAAGACCCGTTTTGCGGCCGTGCCATTGCCTCCGCGAATACATAACGGCTAAGCCACAGAGCGGCTCTAGCGCACGGATCAGCACGCACCCCGGCGTACCTTCCCGGTCTGCGACGACATTCAGACATTCATGCATTCCATAGCTGAAATACACATAAGCCCGGCCAGCAGGTCCAAACCGCCCCTCAGTTCGCTCAGTCCGGCCCCGCGAAGCATGCGCCGCGAGATCATCCAAGCCAAGATATGCCTCGGTCTCGACAATCATGCCGGCAGTTGCGCCATGAAACAAAACGCAACCAAGCAGGTCGCGAGCAAGATCCGGCGCAGAGCATTCAAAATCGTGAAGCCGCATCGCAGTCGTCTCACGAGTCAATTTGCGCAAATCGTAAGGGTCTTCGATTTCTTCACTTCGTCGAGTTTCGCGGCCCTGATAGCCGTTCCCTTTCTCTCGCCCCATCAAGTACGCTAGAACATTAGCACGGCATTCATGCGCCTATTTACCGCAATCGACCTCCCCTCCGCCGCTCTGTTGCGATTGGAGCGTCTTCTGACTGCACTACGTCCGGAAGCGCTAATTAAATGGACTCCGCTCGATAACCTTCATGTCACTATCAAATTCATCGGGCAATGGCCTGAGTCCCGCCTGGAGGAACTCTACCGTGCACTTGATTTATTAGTTCTCCGATCCGCGTTTCGCGTTGAACTAAGCCGCTTGGGCTGGTTTCCAGACGAGCGTTCGCCGCGGATACTTTGGGCCGGAATCGACGGGGGAGAGCCCTTGCTTCAACTGGCGCGCGACACGGAAGAACAGCTCGAAAAAATTGGAATTTCAAAAGAGAATCGCCAGTTCTCGCCTCACCTGACCCTTGCCCGGATCAACCATTCGGTCCCTCTGACCCGTCTCAAGCAGCGCGTAAAAGAACTTCAGCCGGCTTCGCTCGGTGACTTTCCCGTATCCCACTTCGATCTGTACCGAAGTGATCCCGGCTCGAACTTCAGCATCTACAGCAACATTAGGCGCTTTAACTTCGTGCGCGCTGTAGCTGCCCCATAAACACGTTGTACGTGCCCCCGGTGTCAAGTTACTTCCCACTTATCGCCGCGACAATTCTCGCCTATCTCATCGGTGGCTTGCCGTTTGGATATCTTCTGGTCCACTTCTCGTTGGGAAAGGATGTGCGCACTATGGGCAGCGGGAATATCGGCGCCACGAATGTTTATCGAGCGGCCGGTACAAGGGCGGGCGTAATCGTTCTGCTGCTCGACATGTTAAAAGGCTTTCTCGCCGTTTGGCTCACGTCACTGATAACTCCCAATCACCCGCTCGCAGCGCCGCTCGCGGCTGCAGCCGTGATGATCGGACACGGCTATCCCATATGGCTCGGCTTTAAAGGCGGCAAAGCCGTCGCCTGCTTCGTCGGCGCATTTTTGCTTCTTACCCCGCTCGCATTGTCCGTCAGCTTGATCATCTTCATCGCCATCGTCGGCATTTTCAAATACATTTCACTCGGATCTATTGTGGGCGCTGCCGTTTTTCCGCTTGCGGTCTGGGGTCTCGAGCATTCGCCTCAACCCGTTCTGATGGCCTCCATCTTTGCAAGCCTCTTGATCATTTACCGGCACAAGGCAAACATCTCTAGACTCATCAAAGGGCAAGAAAACGTTTTTTCATTCAGAAAGGGCTCGACAGAAGAGGACACTGTGTGAGCCGCCTCGCTGTGATCGGCGCGGGTAGTTGGGGGACTGGTCTCGCTATCACGCTCGCCCCGCGATTCGATTCGATTTCTCTCTGGGTTCATGATTCCGCGCGCGCCGCTGAAATCACCCGCGTCCGCGAGAATAGCCTCTATCTACCAGGTTTTTCTCTGCCGGATCGCGTCCAGGTCTCGAACGACCTCACGACCGTCGTATCGGATTCTGACATCGCCCTATTCGTCGTTCCCTCGCGGTATTTACGAAATGTCCTCACGCAGGCAAGCCCTTTCATCTCGCGTCAAACGTTACTCGTGAGCGCAACCAAGGGAATAGAACAGGAAACACTGTGCCGGATGTCCCAAGTGATGGCTGAAGTAGTGGGACGGCCGCCTATGTCGGGTATTGCCGTGCTCTCTGGTCCCACCTTCGCTCGCGAAGTTGTCGCTGGGGAGCCAACGGCTGTCGTGATTGCATCGGAAACCGCGAAAACGGCAGAACAGATACAGCGCGCATTTTCTACCTCCAAATTGCGCCTTTACGCGAGTACCGATGTGATAGGAGTCGAACTCGGCGCGGCACTCAAGAACGTGATTAGCATCGGTGCAGGCATATGTCGCGGCCTGGGACTCGGCAGCAATAGCGTCGCCGCCCTCGTCACGCGAGGACTGGCCGAAATTACCCGCCTTGCGCTTGCGATGGGCGGGAATCCACGCACCCTGAGCGGTCTCGCGGGCCTAGGCGATCTTGTGCTGACCGCCAATGGCGATCTGTCGCGCAATCGCTTTGTGGGGATTCAACTTGGCCACGGCCACACCTTAGACCAGATTCTCGCGAGTATGTCAATGGTCGCCGAAGGTGTCGCAACTTGCCGTGCCGCTCACGAGCTCGGTCACCGGGAAGGCGTCGACCTCCCGATCATCAACAAAATGTTTGAAGTGTTGTACGAATCAAAAGACCCGCGCCGCGCGATTAGTGAACTGATGGACCGCCCTCTAACGACCGAATAGCGGTTTTTGCGCTCCTCGCTTGTACTCGAGCCAAAGAAAATATCCAATGATCGTTTTTCCGTCGTGGATCTTCCCTGTCTTAATCAAACCGCTCAACTCCGCCTTCGAAAACCATCGCGTTTCAATCCGCTCATCTTCCATCGGTTTTTGCTCGCCCTCGGTCAAGTCAAGCGCGAGAAACAGATTCATCTTCTCGTCCACGTACCCCGGGGTTGCCCAAAATGAAGCGAGCCTTATCCATCGCTTAGCTCTATAGCCAGTCTCTTCTTCCAGCTCTCTTTTCGCAGCCTGTAACGCTGATTCCTCAGGATCAATCCGGCCGGCAGGGAGTTCCCAGAGTTCTCGGTCAGCGGGAAGGCGAAACTGCCTTACGAGAAGAACTCGGTCTTTTTTGTCCACCGGCATCATTACTGCCGACCCTGGATGGCGCACGATCAGCCGCTTGATTTGAAAGCCGGTCGAATCAGCCGCAACCTCCTCCATCACCTTGAAAATCTTTGTTTTGAGTAGCTCTCGCGAGGAGATGACCTTCATGTTTCTACCCTAGCGTCCGCAATCAAGCGGTTTGAGTCGTAAACAATCAAGTCTTGGATTGTATCGCCGAGGCCTTCGGAGATTCCCGACGAGGCGGCTTACAGAAGAATCGGTGCATGCAGGTATGACAGCGATAGGGTCGTTGTCCTAGCCAAAATCTCACTTTGTCGATAAGCCCGCGTCTTCGGGAGCGTCGTACGTTCGGGTTGGCGCAGACAGGACAGTTCATGGTGCCTACTAAAGCTTTCGGCTGATAGACGCTGCGACATTAGCCCGAGAAATTGCCGTTCTTGACGCGACGTAACCAATTCCGTTCGCATACGTATTTTCACTTAGAGGCCCACGTAACCCGGTGTGTCACAAGGGTAGATCAGTTGGGTCTTACACAGGGAAGGTTCTTCCACCGCTATGCGGATTTTCCAAAACTGCCAAGAGAGGCACTCAATGCGTACAAAATTTCGATCTCCCATGTTCACGGCTGTCGTGTCTGCAGCCATGTTGCTCAGTTCATCCTCGGCTTGGGGAAAGCAGGATAAGAATCATAACGACGCTTTCGTTCGCGGGACCGCAGACGAAAGCCGCATCGCGCATCAAGTCCGCCATGAGCTTGTGATGCTTCCGTACTACGGAATCTTTGACGATCTCGCGTTTCGGGTCGATGGCACTGCCATCACTCTGCTAGGCGCGGTAGTCAATCCGGTGCTGAAGTCAGACGCGGAAAACGTGGTGAAGCGTGTCGAAGGTGTGACGAACGTCGTTAACAATATCGAAGTTTTGCCCGTCTCACCAATGGACGACCAGATTCGGCGCGCGGAGTTTCGTGCCATCTACGGAGACCCATCCATCGGCACCAAGTACGGGTATCAAGCCTTGCCATCCATTCACATCATTGTCAAGAACGGACACGTGCTTCTGGAGGGCGTTGTCGACAGTCAATTTGATAAGACGTTGATCAACACGCGAGCGAATGCCGTGGCAAACGTGTTCTCCGTAACGAATAATCTGCAAGTGACGAGCGAAAAACAGAAATAACCGCGACTCACATCCAAACCGCGAAGCCCTGAATCCAGTCTGCCGGGTTCTTCAATTCAAGACGTACGGCAGAATCGTCCAATTTGGCGAACTCGCTCCGCTATCGATCGTATGAGCACTCAGCCAAGTCGCGTTTCTTCTGGCGGAGGAAGAGGGATTCGAACCCCCGAGCGCCTTCCGACGCTAACGGTTTTCAAGACCGCCGCCTTAAACCACTCGGCCATTCCTCCGTTACTAAAATACTCGCTCGGGCAGCAACCGATCAACTTGAGACGGGGGATGCCGCAATCATCACGGCTGCAACTTCGCTCGGATTCCGTACTTTGTACCCTGAAGATCTGAGCCACCGCTAAACATACTGCTCTGCCCCGGTACTGAACCCTTTTCGTTGAGCTTTTCTATCCCCGGCCCGTTCCCGCTCCGCCCTCACAATTAAACATTGATGAACGGCGTACATCCCAGCCCGCCGCTGCCGTTTAATACATCAGGAGCGGTAGAAAAATGAAAACGAAATTGCTGACAGGAATTGCCGGTTTATTACTCGCTAGCTCCACGATGTTTGGTGGGTGGAGAGTCGGATACCGTGGCTACTATCATCGGCCCTGGGTGAGACCGTACATTGGCGCGTACGTCGCGCCTGCGCCTTATGTTCCAACCTATATCGCGCCCGGTCCGTACGTCGACGCATACGTCGGGCCCGCGCCTTTCTACGGAGCGATTTGGACTTCAGGTCGCTGGGCCTACGGTCCTCACGGTCGCTACTGGGCTCGAGGCTACTGGGGCCACCGCCGCTAAGAATACTGTCATTTCACCTGAATCGTTAGCGATTCGCTTTTTGAATGTCCAGCTCCGTCCTCGGCCGTGACGGTGTAGGTTGTAGTCTTCTTCGGCGCAACTTCGAAGCAATGGTGATATGTCGGCTTAAGCTGCGCGACTGGTGGGTCAATCTTTACCGTCTTCGCATTTAGCACCCCGTAACACAACTGCGTCGTTTCTCCGGGCGACAGCGCGCCCACATCGGCGCTCAGATCGGTAAACTTGATCTCGCCAGACCCATATACTTCGTCCACAATTCGTTTGTTCTCCTCCTCTCGCTTGTTTTCGAGCGCCTCTTCAGCTCTGCGATTCGCTTCGTGTCGCGAATAGAAGGTCCACGCAACATACAAAGCCGCAAGAATCATCGCTACCGTTGTGTACGGTAACAGCGAGCGAACAAAGGGCCGCTTTCTCTCGGGCCCACTGACTGGCTGAGTTAAAGACACGAAATCATCTCCCTCCCTGACGCTCTGCGTTTGGTGGCATATTTACTTCAATAAAAGATGCCCAATCTTTGCAGCGGTAGACACGCTCTGTTGCTTTCCGAAAATCGGACGGCTTTGCAGTCGGAATATTTGTAAAGATTTGCGGATTGCGGTCAACCAAAGGAAACCACGAACTTTCGAGTTGCACCATAATGCGGTGCCCCTTCAAAAAGCAATGATAAACATCGGGCATTGTGAAGCGAATCTGCTCGACCTCTCCAGGCCGGAACGGCTCCGGGTGGTCGAAGCCATTGCGAAACTTACCGCGAAAGGGTTCGCCCCGCACAAGCTCTTCATATCCGCTCAGCGGGCCCCCGCTGCCTTTCGGATGAACATCGATCACCTTCACGACGTAATCCGAGTCCGTACCTGTAGTTGAGACGAAGAGGCGAGCCGATATGGGTCCGGCAATCGTTAGGTCTTCATCCAGAACCTCGCTCTTATAGCTCAATACGTCGCCACGCCCTTCAATAAAGCGCTGATCCGCATCCATGTACTCCTGCGCCATGTCGAGAGTTGGTCTCGCGAAGAACGGCACTGGATTCCCTGGATCGCTCACATATTCATCAAAGCCAGAGCTCTCATCGGGAACATCTTCGGACAATTTTCGGTTAGCGCGAAAATACCAGCGAACCGGTGAGGCGCCCGGCGGTGGCCAAGCCTCTTCCTTTTGCCACAGGTTCTTGCCGGTCTCAAAAACATAGGCCCTCGGCAGCTTCAGATCGTCGCCGCCCTTCAGGAAATGCCGGAAAAACGGAAACTCAATCTCATCGCGAAAAAACTCAGCCGTTTTCGACCCGAACGCAATGTCTCCCAGCTTCTCTCCCGTTCCGCCCTGCCACCCTCCGTGCACCCACGGACCCATTACGAGCCTCTCGTCTATACCGGACGATTGGTTCTGAATCGCGCGATACGTTTTCAGTGTTCCCGAGAGGTCCTCGGCGTCGAACCACCCTCCGACGACCAAAACTGCCGGTTTAATGTTCTTCAAGTGCGGAAGTATATTTCGCGCCTTCCAAAACTCGTCGTAATTCGGATGGCTGATGATGTCAGTCCAGTACGGATTTTTGAACCTGAAATGTTTCTCGTCAGCATTGATCAATGGCCCCATATCGAGGTAGAACTTATAGCCATCTTTGGTTCCGTAATCGAACCGCTTTTCTTTTCGAGGCATCTCGGGATTATCTTGCTTGCCGAAAAAAGTGTAGAAGCTGAAGTTGGCAATCAGAAAGAACGCCCCGTTATGAAAGGCATCGTCACCCATGTACAAATCTGCAACCGGTGCTTGTGGCGAAGCTGCCACCAACGCCGGATGCGCATCAATCATTCCTGCGCTTGTATAAAAACCCGGGTAAGACGTTCCGAGTAAGCCTACCTTCCCGTTGTTATTCGGCACGTTCCGAACCAGCCACTCAATTGTGTCGTGGGTATCCGAGCTCTCATCCACGTCATTGGGTCCGCGCTTTACATCCTTCTCCGGTGTCATCTCGCGCCATTCCCCTTCCGACATGAAGCGGCCCCGCACATCCTGATAAACGAAAATGAATCTGTCTTCTGCAAACTTTCGCGACGGCCCGATCCGCTTCGGATAAGCATTGGCTCCATACGGCATGACCCCATACGGAGTCCGCGTCATAAGAATCGGATACCTTTGAGATCCATCTTTGGGCGCGTAGACTGCTGTCCACAATCGTTTCCCGTCCCGCATGGGAATCCGATACTCCTGCTTGCTGTAATGAGCTGCAACGTCGAAATCCTGCCCCGCGAATAGTCCGCCCGGATATGCGACAACGAACAGCCACAGAAGGTGATAAGACATTCAGAACCATCGTAGAAGGCTGCTGCAAGCAATTCCAAATACCGCTATACTGGGCAAATAAAAGGCGAACCCTACTTGCTGGATCCGCAGGAACAACTCGGACGTTTAAAGGAACGAATAGCGTTGATCAACGCTAGATTTTCGAGCTTTTCCACACAACCAAGGCGCTCCGAAAATCTGCTTCCTCATTTACAAAGTCCGCGCTCCTTTATCGAGGAGTGGTCGACAGGCCAAATCGTAAGCAACGAATTCGGGCCGCACTTCCAAACCGAACGCCTGTTTCCCTCACATCGGCCTCACGGTTCTGCGGATGTGGGTGCCTTGGCTTATCTAGCTCACGACTTGCTAGATGTATTAGGACCCGGCGAAATTCGCCCTGTAGCGCCTGAGCGTTGGGCGTTTCTCGACACCGAAACAACCGGTTTGATGAGTACGGGCGGTAGCGCGTATGCTTTCTTGATCGGCGTGGGTCGTATCACGCGCGAGGGTTTCCGCGTGCGCCAGTTTTTCATGCGCCACTACACCGAAGAGTGCAGCACACTGGCTGCTCTCGAGGCCCATTTGAACGAGTTCGACGTTTTAATCACCTACAACGGAAAAACCTATGACCAACCGCTGCTCGAGACACGCTACACGCTCGGCCGGCAACCACATCCGTTTCTAAGACTCCAACACCTCGACCTGCTCTACGGAGCGCGTCGGCTGTGGAAGCTTCGTGGCGAAAGCTGTCGCCTGATCCAGCTCGAGCGGGAAATTCTCGGCTACTACCGGGACGGCGATTTGCCTGGCGACCTGATCCCCTACGTCTATTTCGAATACTTGCGCTCTCACGAAGCCCGCCGTTTGGTGCCGATTTTCCATCACAACGCAATGGACATCTTGACCCTCGCCTGCTTAACCGCTATCGTCCCTACCGCGTTCCGCGCCACTGATTTTCAGGCACTGGCCCAAATAGGCGTGAAACGGGGTGAGGACTTGGCCGGGATCGCTCGCTGGTTGCTCGCGACCGATCAACCTGAGCAAGCGCTCGGACTCTTGAAGCGCTCCATTGACACAGGCCTTCCCGACGCTTTGCTATTTCGAGCGCTGTGGGATGTCGCGTTAATTGAAAAGAAACTCGGCTGCCACGCTGCTTCCGTTCGCGTCTTTACAGAGCTGGTGAGCTGTACAAATCCCTTTCGATTTCGCGCGCTCGAGGAACTCGCTAAACACTACGAACACGAGGAGAACGATTTCGCTCTTGCGCTCGAATTTACGAACAAAGCACTCGCTGCCCGGCCATCTTCCTCGCTCCTCCACCGGAGAACCCGTTTAGAAAAACGGTTGGCCAAGCCCAAAGCACGGCGTGCGAAGTCATCGCATCCCCTTAAACACTGATGGCCCCAGGGAGTTTCCCGCGAATCAAGTTGATCAGTTCAGCGGCTGTCGGCAGACGTCCTGTTTTTTTCTTCGAGTAAATTTCTTCGCCGTCTACGAAAACGTCCAACCCCCCAGGCGCGCCCATGCGTAACCGAATCGGTACGTGCAATTCACGTCCAATATGGTTCTTGAGGCTCACGGCCTCCGCTTTGATATCGCTTCAAAAGAAGCACCGCTTGATCTCGATTGCCATACCAATATTCCACCACGATTTGAAAACCAGCCACGCGAAGCATCCAGGCGCAGCACCCAAGGAGGTTCAGAATACAGTCCGAGCCTGTATCGCTCTTCTTATCAGCGCGAACTGAGCTCGCCTCGGCTACCTCTGCTAATCTGCCCGCATGTCCGCCCGTCGCTTCACCATCTTAGCCGCGATACTGCTTTCTTTCCTGGCGAGTACTTCATTCACCGCGATCGCCCGCCCGAAACTAATCGTTGCCATCATCATCGATCAATTCCGTTACGATTACCTGACGCGTTTTCGGAGCGACTACCACGGCGGCCTCAATCAGCTCATCACCCGCGGCGCCGATTTCACCAACGCCTTCTACACTCAGGTCCCGACCGTTACCGCCGTCGGCCACAGCATATTCATGTCAGGAGCAATGCCTGCCGTAAGCGGGATAATTGGCAACTCTTGGTACGAGCGCGCCGAAGCGAAAATTGTCACCAGCGTTTGCGATTGGGAGGCAGTCAACGTGGGTGCTCCAAGCCCCGAAAAAGGGCCCAAATGTACCGATTCTGATCCCGCCTCCCCAAGGCGTCTCCTGGTCAGTACGATTGGCGACGAGCTTCGCAACGCGCGCGAAGATTCTAAAGTCATCGGTGTTTCCATCAAAGCCCGGGGTGCGATTCTGCCGTCCGGTCATCGCGCAGCCGCCGCTTATTGGTTCGACGACGCCAGCGGAAATTTCATCACGAGCAGCTTTTATACGAATCAGCTTCCATCATGGGCGAGCTTATTTAATAACCGCAAACTCCCCGCGAAGTACATCGATCAAAAGTGGCCGGGCTTTCCCAACTGGAATTTTCATGGAACAACTAAAGCGCCTTACGAGAGGCTTCCCGCGAGTCCGTGGGGCAACGAGCTAATTGAGCAATTCGCCGAACAGGCAATCACCGGCGAAAAGCTCGGCCAGCGCGGGCCGACCGATCTGCTGACGATTTCTTTCTCCTCGAACGACTACATCGGCCACGCGGTCGGGCCGGATGCGCCCGAAGTCCGCGATATGGCAATCCGCACCGATCAGCAGCTCGGTAAGCTCTTCGCCGCAATTGATAAGCAGGTGGGACTACAAAATGTAGTAATCGTTCTTTCTGCCGATCATGGCGTAGCTCCTTTACCGGCTGTCGATAAAGAGCGAAAAATGCCCGGCGGTTATGTCCCAACAAATCCGGAAACAGTCGTGCGGGATGTCTTAACCAAACGGTTTGGTCCAGCCGATTGGCTAATTCCAGCCGAAGAAACAAGTTTATACCTGAATCGGCATGCGATCGAAGCGTTCAAAACTTCTACCGGAAACCGCGTTACGGAGAAAGAAGTTTATGACAACGCTCGAGACGCTTTGCTATCCGCTCCGGAGCTGCACGTTGCCCGTGTCTACACTCGCGACCAGCTCGACTCTGGTCTCTCTGGCGATTTCATCGCACGCGCCGAAATGAACGGCTATTATCCGCCTCGCAGCGGCGACATCTTCGTCGTAATCGAGCCCAACTACCTGCCCGGCACCCACGGGACCTCGCATTTCTCGCCTTACAATTACGACCGCCATGTTCCTGTTCTCTTCATGGGACCGGGTGTCAAACCCGGCCGCTATGACGAACAAATCGAGGTGAACGACATAGCCCCCACTCTGGCCGCCATCCTTGATATCGAAACGCCGAGCGGCTCATCCGGACGTGTCTTGACGGAAATCCTAGCGCACTGATGCTCTCGGCGACGCACCTTGGATAGACATCGCACGATCACACTCTATGCGCCGTCAAATGCTATTCTGAATCGCGATGACGAAGGTGGACGTCACGTTCAAGCTGGCGCGCAGCCTGACTGATCACGACTTCGAGCAGATCTCGCGCATTCATGCCGTGTACGGCTTCTTCGTGGCGCGCGTGCAGCCCTCAGGGGATGAATTGTTCGTCGAGTACGATGCATCACGGCTTACGCCTCCCGAGGTGAGGGGCACGCTAGAAGAACACGGATTGCCGCTCGCATAGCGGATAGCGTGCTGAAGTCACGGATGAAAGCCAAAACGAATCTTGCGTTGAGATCCGGATTCCTTTTTGCGGCTCTGTTGATTGCCGGAGCAGCCATCTCGGCGAATAACGATACCGTGCCGGTCGATGTGAACCGAGGCGCAGCGGACTTATCGCGGTGGCTTGCGGCGATTCGCACGCGTGCCAGCATTCTGATGATCGTAGCGCATCCCGACGATGAAGACGGCGGAATGCTGGCTTACCAGACTCGCGGCCTGGGCGCACGAGCCGTGCTAATGACGCTCAACCGTGGTGAAGGCGGCCAGAACGTCATGTCTCAGGATCTCTACGACGCCCTTGGCCTCGTGCGGACCCAAGAGCTGCTCGCTTCAGACCGATATTACGGCGTCGATCAATACTGGGGGCGGGTGATCGATTACGGATTTTCGAAAACGCGTGAGGAAGCACTCGAACAATGGGGTCACGATCGAGTGCTTTCCGATGTAGTGCGCGTCGTGAGAATGACTCGGCCTCTGATCATCACCTCCGTGTTCGCCGGAGCGCCCACTGACGGCCATGGCAATCATCAGGTTGCCGGACAAATGGCGCAAGAGGTGTTTCTTGCGGCGGGCGATCCGAACCGGTTCCCTGAGCAGATCCGGGAAGGCTTACGGCCATGGACACCGCTTAAGGTCTACGCTCGCGTGCCTTTTTTTGAGACCACCAAAGAGGGCATCTATGATTACGCGACCGACAAATATGTGCCGGTGCGTTTCTTCGACTACGTGAATCAGACGTGGATCAATGCGAAGCCCGCAGCAAACGTCGAGATACTGGAAGGCACACGAGACGCAGCCGCAGGCTTGACATTTCTTCAGATTGGGCGCGAAGGATGGGGTCACCAAAAAAGCCAGAATGGAGGCGGGACTATTCCAACGCCGGCTCCGTACAAGGCTCCTTATCACCGCTATGGGTCGCACGTTAGAGTTGGCGAAAAAGAGAGCTCATTCTACGACGGAATCGACGTTTCATTGAAAGGAATTGCGGCGCTGGCGAAAGGCGAGTCGCCGTTCCTCAAGGAAGGACTCGAGCACATCTCCAACCTGTCTGGTGATGCATGTACTCGCTACAGAGCCGACGATCCGGCCGCCATTGCGCCGATTTTAGCGGAGGGCTTGAAAGCAACTCGATCATTACTCGAGCGTGTTCGCCAAAGCGATTTACAGGAACCCGGAAAAGGTGATGTCGCGTTCGAGCTCGGCGTAAAGGAACATCAGTTTCAAGAAGCGCTGCTTGAGGCCCTCGGGATCACTTTTGAAGCGATAATCGCGCCCGAGAAGGAGCCAACTGGACCTTTTGCTCGCTTTGCTGGACCGCAGGTCACCTTCCGAATCGCAATTCCGGGTCAATCTTTCGGGGTCCACGCACATTTGTTCAATCAGGGCCCTGGGTCCTTGAACATTGAAAGCATCGATGTTCGCGCATCCGATGGACACGACTGGAAGATTCGTCCTGATAGCTCGCCGAGCCCAACGCTAGCGGCAGGCACTGATCTCCGGTTGAAGTTCGCGATTACCGCGCCTGCCGATGCGCAACTCACGAAACCGTATTTCCGCCGGCCCGACCAGGAGCAGCCTTATTATGATCTGACCGATGGGCGCTACCGCAATCTGTCGTTCGCGCCGTATCCGCTGGAGGCGATCGCGCGAATTACATATCAAGGAACCGGATTAGAGATTCGGCAAGTGGTCCAAAGTGTGCAACGCATCGAACACGTCGGGTTGCAAACAGAGCCGCTCTTAATGGGGCCGGCAATTTCGGTGTCCGTCACGCCGGCGGCTGGCGCGGTTCCTCTTACGGCGCGCTCGTTTTCGTTCTCCTGCATCCTTCACAGCAATGTGAAAGGACATGTTGACGGCAGGCTCCGTCTAAGCCTTCCGCCGAAATGGATGGCGATCCCGGCCGAGCATCCATTCTCGCTGGACAGCGACGAGACGCAGACCTTGACTTTCGATGTGACGCCGCGATCAATCGAACCAAAGAATTACGACATCAGGGCCATCGCGGAATACAAAGGCAAGCAGTACGAAGAGGGGTACCGGCTGGTGGGCTATCCAGGCTTAATTCCATATCCTTACTACCGCCCGGCAACTTACAAAGCAGTCGGAGTGGATGTAAAGACTCCATCCGGTCTGCGCATCGGATTCGTACCCGGTACAGGGGATGACGTTCCACGCGCGCTGGAAGATCTGGGCCTGAACATGAAGATTCTTTCAGCCGATGACGTCGAAGACGCCAATCTCAAAGATTACGATGCGATTGTGCTAGGCGTGCGAGCGTACGCGGTGAATTCGGAACTGCGAACGGCGAATGCGCGCTTGCTCGATTATGTGAAGAATGGAGGCGTGCTGCTCGTGCAATATAACCTTCAGAACTTCGAGCAGGGTTACGGGCCGTATCCGTTCAGTTTGGGACAGAATCCGCAAAAAGTTGTGGACGAGAGGTCGGCTGTGAAGATTGTCGATGTTTCTAATCCCATTCTGAAATGGCCGAACCAGATTACGGAATCCGATTTTCTCGGCTGGGAAGAAGAGCGAGGACACGGGTTTATGGAGACCTGGGATCCGCGTTATAAAGCGTTAGTGGAAACGCACGATCCGGGGCAGGATCCGCAGCGCGGAGGTCTGCTTGTGGCTCGATATGGGAAGGGAATATATATTTATGATGCCTTCGCGCTTTACCGGCAACTGCCTTCGGGTGTTCCCGGTGCGTTTCGGATTCTGGCGAATCTTGTAAGCGCTGGAAAGAATCCAGAATGGAAGTGAGCCCAATGAGAAAACAATTCATCCTTTACAGTGCGCTCGCACTCTTGATCCTAGGACTTTCTACGAGTGCCCGGCAGAAAGTTGATTTCCCCGACGCGGCCATCGATATTCCGGCATCGACAACGCAAAAAGACCAAAAGGCCGTTTTGGCGGGCGGATGCTTCTGGGGCGTCGAGGCGGTTTTCGAGCGATTGAAAGGCGTTAAGAAAATAGTAGCCGGTTTCGCAGGCGGCGACAAGTCAACCGCGCATTATGAAACCGTCAGCACTGGCCGAACAGGTCACGCCGAGTCCGTCGAGATCACATACGATCCGGCGCAAATCACTTATGGGCAGTTGCTGAAGGTGTACTTTTCGGTGGCTCACGATCCGACTGAGTTAAACCGCCAAGGGCCGGATGAAGGCACGCAATATCGCTCAACAATCTTCTACATGAATGACGATCAGAAGCGGGTGGCCGAAGCTTACATTTCGCAGTTGAATGAGGCAAAAATATTTTCGCGGCCCGTCGCTACACAAGTAGTTCCGTTCCACGGCTTTTACGCCGCTGAGAGTTATCACCAGCACTATTTAGATCGCAATCCAAATAATCCGTATATCGTGTACAACGATCTTCCCAAGCTAGAACAGTTGAAAAAGCAGTACCCGCAGCTCTGCAAGCGCTGATGCCGGAAACCGCGGATCTTCCGATTCAATCGGCTGAGCTCGCGGCTGAGGTGGAACGGATCGTCGACGATACTTACGTATTCGACGTTCACACACATCAATACCCGCCGAGTTTCAAGACTCTCTTTTCGGCCGGTATCGACGATTTGTTGACTTATCACTATTTGATCGCTGAGCTCTTTCGGTCCTCACACGTTGCGGTCGATTCCTTTTGGGATATGGACAAACCCAGGCAGGCAGATCTCATTTGGGACACGCTGTTTGTTCGCAACACGCCTGTGTCTGAGGCATGTCGTGGTGTCGTTTGCGTCTTGACTGCCTACGGCCTCGATCCTTCCGCCCCCACGTTGAAAGAAGCTCGGGAGTTTTTCTCAGATTTGCAGGGGAACGCTCATATCGAAAAGGCGATGAAATTGGCGCGCGTCAGCGATATGGTGATGACGAACGACATTTTTGACGAACAGGAAGCAAAATATTGGGAATCGAGCGCGGCGCGTCATCCGGCATTACATCCGGCCCTGCGTTTGGATCCGCTGCTGCGCGATTGGGAGCGTGCGCAAGACGTGTTGAGCGGGCGTGTTACCAATCGCCGCTACGCTGCTCAAACAACTCTTCGCGACGAAGACGTCACAAGCATACGAAGTTTTCTTGACGGCTGGATCGAGCGCATGAAGCCCGTGTACATGGCTGTCTCGCTGCCGCCGGATTTCGTGTACCCCGAGGATTCCATTGAAGGGTTTCTCTTGAAGGAAGCTCTTCTACCCACGGCGCGTGAGCACAAACTGCCATTCTCAATGATGATCGGTGCGCGCAGAGGGGTGAACCCCGCGCTCAGAGATGCAGGCGACGCAGTCGGCTACGCAGATATCACCTCCGTGGAACGCATCTGCCTTGAAAATCCTGAGAACCGCTTTCTTGTAAGCATGCTTTCACGCGAAAACCAGCACGAGCTGTGCGTAGCGGCGCGCAAATTTTCAAACCTGATGCCGTTCGGATGCTGGTGGTTCCTGAATAATCCCTCGATCGTTCGCGAGATTACAACCGAGAGATTGGAGATGCTCGGCGCCACTTTCATACCGCAGCACTCGGACGCGCGAGTGCTCGACCAAATCATTTATAAATGGAACCACGCGAGGCACACGATCTCCGCTGCTCTAACCGACTCCTATGACGCGCTCGCGCGGGATGGCTGGCGCGTTACAACAGATCAGATCCGTCGCGACGTGAAGCGATTGTTTCAAGAGAATTTCCGGAATTTCGCCCGACTGCCAGCTTAGCTACTTTTTGGGTTCGGTCTCTACCTTTTTGGCTTGCGCCTCGGAGGTCTGAGCCGAGGGACTTGAGGAAGGAATTATATCGAGAATCCGCACTATATCCGGCGTTCGGTCATACTGGCTCAGCTTCCTGGGCTCGCTGTTCGCATCCTTATATCGGGCTTGAAGCTGATAATCTATCGTGAAGCTCAGATCGTCGAAATTATACCGGCCGTCCTGCTTGGTAATGAAGGTTCGCTTCTCGTTGGCCTTGGTATCGGTGAGGGTCACGAGTGCGCCTTCGAGCGGTTGGCCCGACTGATCGACAACCTTCCCTTTCACAGAACGAGTTGTGGGTGCTTTCCCTTTTTTAGGCGGTCTGTGATTATCCAGAAAAACGGGCCCGTGGGCGGCAGGGTTGGGATCCTGGCTCTGAGCGCCATTTACAGCCGCGAAAGCCCCGGCCATGACCATCGCAAAAAGCACGCACTTGCGCATCCTCAATACCTCTTCCAATGGGACATTGCTATGGTACCAAGCAACGCGGACGGCTTTTTCGTTCTCTAACAGGCGTGAAACGGCTCTGTATCCTTGCGAGTTTAAGTGTAAGCTTCATTGCATCCGGATCCGCTAAAACAGATCAAGCTAGTAGTCAGGTGGAGACCATTTCTGTAGATGCGAACGCTCCTGCGCATCCCTTCCCGCATATCTGGGAGCAGATGTTCGGCTCTGGGCGAGCCATCCTGAGCCTTCGAGAGAGCTACCGGCGCGACCTCAAAACAGTCAAGGAAATTACCGGTTTCAAATACGTTCGCTTCCACGCAATCTTTCATGACGAGGTCGGCGTGTATGACGAAGACGCGCAGGGTAAACCGATTTACAACTTCTCGTATGTCGATCAAATTTACGACGGGCTTCTTGAAAGTGGCGTTAAGCCTTTCGTGGAGCTCAGTTTCATGCCGCGCAAGCTGGCCGCAAATTTGAAACCGCATGCGTTCTGGTACAAGCCGCTTCCGTCGCCGCCGAAGGACCCCGCGAAGTGGGCTGCCCTGATTGAGGCTTTTACAAAACACCTTGTCGATCGCTATGGCAACGATGAAGTGGAGCAGTGGTATTTCGAAGTTTGGAACGAACCGAACATTGACTTCTGGAATGGAATCCCGCAACAGGCCACATATTTCCAGCTCTACGATGTCACGGCGAAAGCGGTAAAAAGCGTCGATCCGAAGATCCGGGTCGGAGGCCCCGCGACAGCGCAAGCGGCATGGGTCGATAAATTCATCGCGCACTGCACGCAAAATCAGATCCCGTTCGATTTCGTTTCAACGCACGTTTACGGAAACGATACATCGCAGGACGTGTTCGGAAACAAGGTTCCGATCGCTCGCCGCGACATGGTAGCGCGCGCCGCAAAAAAAGTTTACGACCAGGTGAAGTCATCCGCCGCGCCGGATACACCGATCATTTGGTCTGAATACAACGCGAGCTATATGACCCAGCAAGAGGTGACAGATAGCGCGTTTATGGGGCCATGGCTCGCGAACAACATTCGCGAATGCGATGGGCTTGCGAACATGATGTCGTATTGGACCTTTTCCGATGTGTTCGAGGAACAGGGCGTGATCAAAACCCCGTTTTATGGGGGGTACGGATTGGTCGCCGAAGGCGGCATACCGAAGGCGACGTTTCGAGCCTTTGAACTGCTGCACCACCTTGGCGATACTCGCCTTGAGACCAACTCGGAAAACGCCTTGGTCACCAAACGCGGCGATGGCACATTTGTCATCGCGTTGTGGAATTACGCGGAGCCAAGAGAGGATGTGGGGCCGAAAACATTTCGGCTCGAAGTCAAAGGAAGCGGCGCCACACACTGCACCATGCAGTTCCTCGACCCGGATCACGGTTCAGCTCTGAAGGGTTGGCAGGCGGCCGGGGGCCCGCCCACTCCGACACAGGCTCAGTTTGCACAAATCATCAAATCCTCCGAATTAGATTCGCCGCAAGAACATGCCATCGGCGGTCCGATCACGATTGCCCGGCAGGGACTAGCGGTGATAGAGTTGCGTTGAGTATCAAATCCGTTCGACTCGTAGCGAGGAAATCATGAAGCGATTCACTATTGTTCTACTCACGGCTATTGCAGGTGTAAGCCTATTCGCACGGACGCTTGGCCAAGCTGGAAAATCGGGGAATGAACCGCCCTCAACCAAATTGAAAGTCGGAGACATGGCGCCCGACTTCACGCTGCCATCGACGGTCGGCGATAAGGTTACGCTTTCCTCGTTTCGCGGAAAGCAGACCGTAGTGCTCGCTTTTTTTCCGGCGGCATTCACGGGCGGCTGCACCAAGGAAATGCAAACGTATCAGCTCGGAATAGATAAGTTCAAGGGAACCGATGCGGCAGTATTCGGAATCAGCGAAGATAATACGCCTTCGCAGAAGGCGTTCGCGGATAAGCTCGGCCTCTCGTTCCCGCTCTTAAGCGATTTCACAACTCGCAAAGTCGCCCAGGATTACGGCGTTTTTATCCCTGACTATGGCGTTGCGAATCGCGTCACATTCGTGGTCGACAAAGAAGGCCGAATCAGTTACATCGAAGCTGGCAAGGACGCTATCGCAACCCTGGGCGCGGGTGAGGCTTGCAGCCGGTTGGCGCACAAAGGCAGCGGAGCCAGCCAGTAGGGCTTATTCCGAAACCGAGCGGCGCGCGTTAGCAAGCTTGATCAGATCTTCAAATCCACGGCTATCCCAAGATGTCGCTCACGGTCTCAAACGCGTACCCGCTGTCCTTCAACCTGGGCACAATTTCCTGGATCGCGTCCAACATCGGCCGGATGTCCGGATTCGGCTCCACCGTTCGCCCATCATGCAAGCAGACGATTCCCCCCGGCGATGCATGCCTGAGCACGTGCGCCGCGATTCGATCTGCCGGCCATTGCCAGTCGTAACCAATTACTGTCCAGATCACGCTCAACAATCCCAATTTCGCCTGCATGGCTTGCATTCCGAACCAGCGGAGCCCGTAAGGCGGGCGTAAAAGCATGGGCGCGACGCCGGTTTCCGATTGGATGATGTGCTGCGCTCTTGTAAATTCCTCGTCAATCAGCGTGGCCGATTTAAAAGGTAGCTTCGGATGCGAATAAGTGTGATTTCCGATCTGATGGCCCGCAGCAGCGACTTGCCCGGCGATCTCAGGCAAACGCCGCACGTTCATTCCGCACTGAAAAAACGTGGCTTTAATCTCATGCTTCGCTAGATAATCAAGCAGCGGCAACGTTCCTTCGCTCGGCCCGTCATCAAACGTCAATGCTATTGAGCGCCTAACTCCTGGTCCGCGATAAACAGAAGGCCCGAAGAGCTGCGAGGATCTGGAGACGCTGCCATAGGCGAGCGTGGCAGAAACCCCACCGAGCACTGCCGCGCCTGCGACACCGGCTGCCGCAAGAGGTCGCATCGCCCTCAGACTAGCACGCGCAAAACGGCACGGCGCGTCAATTCTATTCGCGGACCCTCTCCCGAGCGGGAGCCGAGGCGTGATACTCGCGCCGCACGCGCTCGGAATATGCGTTCAGCAATTCGCCCACGCGCTTGTAATCGGGCGACTTCACAATAAACCCGACATGGTGCCGCTTGCTCATTCGCCATACAAGCTCAGGCTCATGGAAACTGGACGTATCCGGCCACTCTTGCCGCGCAAGCGACACCAGCAATCCCGCATATGCGTCATCCGGTTCGGGTGGCGTGTAGCTCGAATTCGAGGCTGCGGCAAGCTCTACCTTCGCCCATTCAGCCCACATATTAATTCCGGTCGCGGCCTGGATCAGATCCGAAATATGCGCGCCTCCAACGCGAGCCGATGTTTCCAAAAAGTAGAAGGTGCCGTCTTCGTGAGCGCGAATGAACTCCGTGTGCGACACCCCGTCTGTGAGACAGAAAGCCGACAGAACGCGGCGATTCAGTTCCTTCAGCGCATCGCCGTCTTTCGAGCCACGCTCCAGAATCTTGGTTGTAAAGATACCCCCGCTGTGCGTTACATCGAGCGGAGGGGTCCCATATGCGCTCGCAACGGCGTAGACCATCTCGCCCCGGAACCAGATGGAGTCGACGTGAAAGATATCGCCGGGCACAAAGCGCTCGAGAACAAAGAAAGACTGCTCATCACCGATGCTGTGAATCCTGTCCCAGACTTCCTGTCGATGATGAAATTTCTTGATACCGATCGCTCCGGCCATAAGCCTGGGTTTCAGCAGCCAGGGAGGAGGCACCGTGTCAACGTAGCGCGTGATTCTCTCGTAGTTAAAGATCGGAGTAAATTCTGGAACAGGAATCCCCTGCTCCGCCGCACGCATGCGCATCGCAAGCTTGTCCCGAAAATAACGCGTTGCAGTTTCGCCTAAACCGGGAAGGCGAAGGTGCTCGCGCAGATAAGAAGCTTTCTCGAGGTCGAAGTCATCGAGCGGAACAATCCGGTCAATCTGTCTCGTCCGGCAGAGGTGACTCACCGCGAGAAGCATGTCACGCAGGTTCCACTCGTGCTCCTTGTCGGGCATATAGAAAATCTCATCGAGACCTTCCGGCCATTTGGCGGTGTGCTGAAGGCTGAAGGATGCTAAGAGAAAAACCCTGCATCCTTGCCGCTTGGCTTGCTCCAAAAATGCGTATCCTTTTTCGTAGCTTGCCAAACACAAAAATGTGAGAGGCTCGGAGGTCGTGGGGGCGGGTTGCTGCATATCTGACCAAATAAGGATAACCTTTTATTTAGCTGGCACTCATTGGTCCTCATCGCGGCCAACGAAACCGAATGCAGAAACTGAAACTGAAGCACCCGGCTGCGATCCGCTGGTTTCATTGGATCAATTTTCCGCTTCTGTTTTTAATGATCTGGAGCGGACTATTAATCTATTGGGCGAATGACGTGTATCGGATAGGGCCGCTGCATTTTTTCCCAGCCTGGGTCTACCGAGTCTTTCGCATGGATCACCGCCTTGCTGAAGGCATGGCGCTGCACTTTGTGTTTATGTGGCTGTTTGTAATCAACGGGATCCTATATGTCGCATACACGCTGATCTCAGGCGAATGGCGCCTGTTAGTTCCGCGGTCGCTATCCACGTTTCGAAATGCATGGCACGTCGTGCTTCATGATCTCGGTTTACACAAGCCGCTTCCTCAAGACAAGTACAATGCCGCTCAACAAGTCAGCTATTCCGGAATCATCGTGATGGGTGTCGGGTCTGTCTTAACCGGGCTCGCGATTTATAAACCAGCCCAGCTTGCTTGGCTGGCCGCGCTGTTCGGTGGCTACGAGGGTGCGCGACTGATTCACTTCGTCCTCACCATCGGGTATGTCCTCTTCTTTGTCGTGCACGTGTGGCAGGTCATCCGGGCCGGCTGGAACAACTTTCGCGGAATTGTTATCGGTTATGAATTGGTGGAAGAGAATGAATAGCTGGCATCCCGAGATTGTTCTGCCCGAGGACGAAATCAAGCGCGCTCTGCGTCGAAAAACCCGGCGCGATTTCCTCGTTGGAGGCCTCGCCGCGATAGGCGCATTCGGCGGCTATAAGTGGGTACGATCGAGAAAACGTGAGGACGGACTTCAATGGCCGGAGCGCAAGATTCTTGATATGAACGGACAACTGGCCCACAGCTATTTCAGCGATTCGCATTTAATGCCAACCTATTCGCGAAGCGACGTTGGCTGGCTTAAGCCGAACGGCGACATCGGAATGGATGAGGACGCCGATCCCGACCCGTGGGTCGTGAAAGTAATCGCGGACGAAAACGGCTCGGAGCTCAACTTGTCCTTGGCGGATGTCAAGGCGCTTCCGAAGACCGAAATGATCACGCGATTCTGCTGTATTGAAGGCTGGAGCGCAATTGCCTATTGGGGCGGCGCGCGCTTCTCCGATTTCACGCGAAAATATTTTCGTCCGGACCTGAAACTTACGAACTTTGTCTATATGGCCACTCCGGGTGAAGATTATTATGTCGGACTGGATATGAAGAGCGCCATGCATCCGCAGACACTGTTAGCGTACGAACATGATGGAAAGCCTCTCGCCGATGAACACGGAGCGCCGCTTCGGCTCGTAATTCCCGGCAAGTATGGAATCAAGAGCATAAAGCGGCTCGGGTTCATCCAGTACACGAACGAGAGGCCGGCTGATTATTGGGGCGAACAGGGATACGACTGGTTCGCAGGACTCTGAGAAATGCCGGAAGCGAAGCTTTATTGCGGAACCTCAGGATTTGCATACCCGAGCTGGAAACCTGAGTTCTATCCCCGTGAATTGCCCAGTTCGGAATTCCTCACCTATTACGCGAGCCGCTTAAATGCCGTCGAGGTGAATTACACATACCGGCGTATTGCGCCGCCAAAAACATTCGAAAAATGGATCGCGTCGACACCCGACAGCTTTCTCTTTATGCCCAAGGCTCACATGAAAATAACGCACTCTCTGCGGTTGAAAGATGCCGAGGAATTCACGCGCGTGTTTCTCGATTCTTTAGAGCCGCTCCGCAGCGCTGGCCGCCTCGGGCCGATTCTGTTTCAGCTTCCGCCCTCCTTCAAAGCAGATATCGAAACACTCGGAAACTTCATCCGGCTATTGCCGAAATCCATTCAGGCTGTTTTTGAATTCAGGAATGCAAGCTGGTTCGACGAAGCCGTTTATTCAGCGCTCAGAGAAGCCAACGTTGCGCTTTGCATGGCCGAAAACGAGAATCTCGAGACGCCGCACGTCCTCACTGCCGACTTCGTCTATCTGCGCTTGCGGAAGCCGGAGTACACCGAATCGGAGCTGGGCAGTATCGGCTACCGCGTTCAGCAATATCGAAGCAATGCTTATCCGACCTATGCGATTTTCAAACACGAAGAAACGCCCGCCGGAGCATTGAACGCGGAAAAGCTGCTGAACGCTCAAACCGTCAAAGGACTCGCGGTTTAACCCTCACACAAGAGACTTTGGCGCGGGCGTCAGTTTCAGAGTGACAGCATAACTTCCGGGCAGCCTTCCGGCCGCCGTAACGACAAGGTCCTCGTCCTTCTGAGCCAGCGTGCATCGGGAGCTCGTTCCAAGTATCTGCGCGCTTGTGCCGTCGGCCGCGCGCACCGAAGGCACTCTGAGGGCCTCGCCCTTCACCGGATTCAGGAAGATGATATAGAGACTGTCGTGCTTGCGCGTAAAGCGGACGTCTGTACCGTCCGGCGCAGTAGCGGACGCCCTTACCCATGGTCGCGAGTCAAACAATGCTTCTCCATTCACGTCAAGCCATGACCCGAGCTTGTGAAGCCGGTCTAGTTGAATATCGGAGATGTTCCCGTCTGCTTTTGGTCCGACGTTCAGAAGTAAGTTGCCGTTCTTGCTAACGATGTCAACGAGCAGCGCAATAAGCTCGCCCGGGGGAATCACTTCCTTCGGCCCCTCCACCTGGTTATAGCCAAAACTGAAACCCAGGCCGCGGCACGCCTCCCACTTTTTCGGAGTAATTTTGTCGTACTTCGCGTATTCGGGTGTCGTGAAGTCTGAGAACGGCACGCCGAAACGATTATCGATCAGACCCTCGGGTACGGTGTTGTAGTAATACGCGAAAATTTGCCTAAGTTGGCCGGCTTTCGGGTAATTAATGTCGTTCCAGAGTATTGCCGGTTGATAGCGGTCGATCAATTCGCGCCAGTGAGCGTCGGCATAACGCGCATACTCTGCCGATTGCGGAACGCGCGCCTTCATATCCTGCGAGTTACGGATCGGCTCCGTCGTGAACGTCCAATCGAGCCCGCCCGAATAATACAGCCCCATCTTCAACCCAGCCGCCCGAACTGCCGAGGTCAGATCGCCAGCGAGGTCGCGCTGCGCTGAAAGCTGCCTTCCATTCGCGTGTGGATTTGGGACGGCGGACGGCCACAGACGAAAACCGTCGTGATGCTTGCTGGTCAGCACAACATATCGCGCGCCGATCTTCTTGAACAGCGACGCCCACATTTCCGGGTTCCAAGCCCGCGTACTTTGATTGAAAGTCTCGGTGAACTGGTAATAATCGAAATTCTTCCCGTAAGTCTCGATGTGGTGTTTGTAAGTCGGCGAGCCAGTAATCCGGAGTGAGTTTAGATACCATTCAGCGTACGGATTGTTAATAAACCAGGTGTTTGGATCAATTTTTCCAAGCTCGCCCGTAGGCGGAGCCCACGCTGGCACGGAATATAGGCCCCAATGGATGAAAATGCCGAGCTTCGCATCCTGATACCACTCGGGGACAGTGTGCGTTTGTATCGAATCCCAGGTTGGTTCGTAATGTATATTCGCCCTTGCGAGGCTTCGGCGCAAGCCGCCAACTGAAAAAGCGGCGGATCCTGTCAACAGCGAAGTAAAAGCTCTGCGATTCATTTTGTTATGGTATTCCGACCGCATGTGAGGCGTACTGCAAGTAAACCGCGCCAAACTTACTCCTCAAGTAACGCTCCTCCAAACGCGCGCGCCTACGGATCAAGAAAATCCACGCGATTGCGACAATGCACGAGATCACGCTGCCGAAAAGAAGCGGCAGAGCGAGGCGCGTCGCAAGCAGACCCACATATCTGGGGTGTCGAACATAACGATACGGTCCGCCCATCATCAGCTTTCCACCTCGGTAATGCGACGGGAAGTTGTTAACTAAGTACGAATCAACCCACAAAAGCCAGAGTGTGCCCGCAAGACAGAGCAGCAAACCCAGCCCTTGCGCGCCCGGATTGACGAGCCTCGGAGCGAGCCGCCAATGAGCGTATTCAAAAAAGATGCCTAGCTCAGCTAAGCCGAGCAGCGCGACCCATTTATCCCAAGCCGGATCGATATCTTTCGAATAAAACAGGCGCTGGATTTCTGTGGAATCAGAGAATCGCGCGCTCACATACGCCTGAAGAAAAGCAAGACCTGTGCTCAGAATTAGGTAACCGCAACAGAATGCGTCCAAGTGCGGATAGAGGATCAATAACGCAACGGCATCGAAGATCAGGACAAAAACCAGCAGACGTCTGCTGCTCATCAGGATCAGAATAGCGGGCGGATGATCTCTGGAGCGCTAAAGCATTCGTCACCGCTTGGACGCCTGAAGCTTGAAATTCTGCGATCGCAACTCATCTTTGCCCTCTTCGATTACATAAAATCGGTCAGCCGGAATATCTCTGAACGTTTGCCGCCTCCCGCTCGGCCACGAGATCTCCATTCGTTCAACTCGTGTCTCCCGACCGAGTCCGAAGTGGGCACGCAGATCGCTTTGCGAGAGATAGCTGCCGCCACCTGCGATCTCGCGAATCTGCGCAATGCCGCCGGAGATCAACTTAATCCGCGCGCCCATCGCGTCACGATTGCTGCGCGTTCCCACTAATTTGAAGTTCACAAAATGGTTTCCGTTCGCGCCACTGTTGCGCAGCAGCAAAGGGGGATCGCCATTATTCGCGACGACAATGTCAAGAAATCCATCATTATCAAAGTCCAGAAATGCCGCGCCTCGTCCTAAGTGCGGAACCGTAAATCCTGGCCCCGAGTTCGCCGTCACATCCGAAAACCGGCCATTTCCGTCGTTGTGGAACAACGAATTGATCTGCTTGTAGTGAATGTTTGCCGCCGTCTTCTCCACATCCTGGTACACGTGACCATTCGCGATAAACAGGTCGAGACGGCCGTCATTATCGTAATCAAAGAAGCCTCCGCCGAAACTGAGCACATTCTGTGTCTGGGCTGCTATTCCCGTCCGGTCGCTAACCTCTTCGAGGAAACCTTCACCATCGTTATGCCAGATATGATCGCCCGCGCCCTGCCAATCCGAAATGTACAAGTCGAGCAGGCCGTCGTTATCGTAATCGCCAAGCGACATACACATGGCCGCCATAGCATTGCCGTTCGCTGTTAAGGCGATCCCAGTCGTCAGCGCTACGTCCTTGAACGTGCCGTCATGCTGGTTGTGATAGAGATAAACGTCAACACCATCGTTTGCAACGAACAGGTCTGGCCACCCGTCAGTGTCGTAATCGGCAGCAGCCACCGAGAGATTCTTCCCATTCGGCTGGAACATTTTGGCGGCTTTTGTGACGTTCGTAAACGTGCCATCGCGGTTGTTGTGATACAGCACGGCAGGCGTGCCCTTATACACAGCCGGCCTGCAGCTCGCCTCGACATTCGTACCGATGATGCACGTCCTCTGGCTTCCCGGTCCGAAGTTCACGTATCCGCCGGCATATAGATCGAGATAACCGTCCCGGTCGTAATCGAAGAATGTCGCGCCGGTGTGGAACACAGTTCCGAAATCAGTTCCATCCACATGCGCCTTCTGAGTCACATCCGTGAAGGTCCCGTCTCCATTGTTGCGATACAAAACATTCTTGCCGTATTGCGTTACGTAGAGATCAGGATGCCCGTCGTTGTCGTAGTCGCCCCAGACGCAACCCAAACCGTAAGCCGTGCCCGGCACGCCAGCCTTTAACGTCACATCGGTAAATGTGCCGTCGCCGTTATTCCGATAGAGCGCGTTCCGCACCTGAATGCCGCCTCCGTATAAATCGCGCCCATTCACAAAGTAAATGTCTTGGTAACCGTCGCCATCGAAATCAGCCACGCACACGCCTGGGCCGGCTTCTTCAAGAATTGTCGATATCCCGTGGCTTCCTTTGAAATGCGTGAACTGAATGCCCGCCTTTTTTGCGACATCCTCAAACTGGATTCCTGCGGGCGTGCTGAGTAAGAAGGCTGCGGAAATCGTCAGCGCCAAACCGCTAGTGGAAAGCACTCCCGCGCAAATAGCGCGCATGAACTATTGTGGTGGTTTTTCGGCTGGCGGTGCCGCTTCGAGAGTACCGCCCGAAACCTGTTTCTTAATCTCGTCGCTGGTTTGATTGGCCTTCTGCGATGCCTCCCGATGCGCGATGAATTCCCGGTCGGCATCCGCTTTGCGCCCGGCTCGGCGATATGCAGTCGCGAGCTGAAAGTGAACGACAGGATTCTCAGCCTGAAGCTTCTCCGCAGTTTCGAGCGGTGCTATCGCTTGTTCCGGCTTGTCAGCCCCGAGCAGCGCGCGCCCTAGCCCGAGGTAAGCATCCACAAAACTCGCATCCAGCTTCGTCGCTCTTGAGAAGTAGTCGATCGCTTCCGGCCACTTCTCCGCCTGTCGCGCCAGCTCGCCCAAAACAAAATTCGCCCCTGCATTCGACCCATCGATTTTCAGTTCTTCTTCGAATTCCCGCCGGGCCTGATCCTTGACATCGGGCGGCGGGTCAGGCTCTGAAAGCAGTAATCTGCCAAGACGATAATGAATCCCCGGCATTTGCGGATCCTTAGCCAGCACGGCCCGATATTCATCCGCAGCATCCTTCCACTTCCCCATCGTTTCAAGCGCCTCAGCATTTAATTCCCGAACCTGTACCGAACCGGGGGCGGTCGCCAAAAGCTCCTTGGAGGCCAGCAGCGATAGATCGGAATAGACGTGCGATGAGAGATAAAGGATCTCCGGATCGTGCGGAAATTCGCGATTCAGCCAAACCAAGAATGAAACTGCGCGGCTCGCATCGTGCGCCGCCATGCTGCACTTCACGCCGCCGATCCCGACTTTGCGCTTTAGATCAGTACCCTGAACGCGCCCCAGAGCTTTATTCAGTTGCGGGAGCGCTTCTTGACAATGGCCGGTGTCAGCAAGCAATGCAGCGTGCTCAGCAGCGACATTGGGTAGAGTTACCGATCGTGCCGCCTGCGCCATCCCTAGACTCGCGCTGAGCAAAGCCGTTACCACGAGCTTACGCATCGACTATTAGCGTACTCTGCGGGAGACCGGCGGTGCCGCCGGGCTCCCAACGGACCGTCCAGCTCAGAAAAGATACTTCAAGGCGAACTGGAGATTTCTGGCTCCTTGTGAACTTTGCAGGAGACCAAGATTACTGCCTAACCCAGTATTTGGCGAGTTCAGAATCGGTGTGTTGGTTAAGTTAATAGACTCAGCTCTAAATTCGATCTTTTGGCGCTCTGTGATGTCAAAAAACTTCGCCAGACTGAGATCGAGCGTATGTAGGCCTGGCCCGCGAACCGTACCTACGCCGCAGGTCCCAAAAGTATGCGGGGCCGCGGCCGCGAAGGCATTTTGATCGAACCACTGATATCCTCCGCTCGGAGAATTCTGCTCGCCAAAGATGTGCACCGGAGCGATGCAGTTCGCCCGCGATCCGCGAGAGTTCGTTCCTGAAGCATCGCCGGCTGAAATCGTGAGCGGGAAGCCAGTGTGAAGCTGGAGAATTCCGTTGACCTGCCAATCACCAATCACCGCGTTTACGACTTTATTCATGTCGTGCCCGATTGCTCGACCGCGGCCGATCGGAATATCGTATGTCGCGTAGCTGGTCAGAACGTGTTCCGCATCGTAGTAACAAGGGCCCCATTCCGCCTTTTTGTCGTACAGGTTTTGCCAGTAGGGCGAGGTTGGTGTCGTCTGCCCGCCCCAAGAACCGTAATAGCCGCTGGAGTCCGTCATACACTTCGAATAGGTATACGCCACCGACCCCTCCAGGCCGTTTGATATGCGCTTTTGGAGCACGGCCTGTAAAGCGTTATAGCTCTGATTGCCGTTTGTCGCCGTTCCGGAAATCTGGCTAATCTCGTTGTAAAGCGTCGGGTTGCCAGACAGGTAGGGGCTGCCCACGGTACTACCGTTCGGCAGAAGCGCTCTCTGGAAATAAGGCATCGGCACAGCTAAGTGAGTGGTCTTCTGCCCGACGTAACCGACTTGCAGCGTCGTCGATTGGTTCAACTCCTGCTGAACCGTGAAATTCCATTGATTGGAAACGGCTGGCCGAACGTTGGGATCCCAAACGCGCAGCAGCGCTCCGGCGAATGGATTCCCCGTGTTCGCCTCAAGCGGAAGAAAGCCCTTGCTTAGCACCGAGCCTGGGAAAGGCAGTGAAGTGTAACTCGCGTCCGTTTCATGTGCGAACGGAGGGTTGATGGGCAGCCTGAGATTCGTCCCTGTCCCTTCGAGGTAACTCGATAACGTATACGCCGATCGGACGACGGTGTTCTTTCGCGGGTTCCATGCAATTCCGATGCGCGGCTGGTAATTCGTGATTCCGTTGTACTGGTTGTAGAGTGCCCGACTGTTTCCGTTCTGCCCCGCCAGCTCGATTGCGCCCGAAATGAGCCCGAAGTTGGTCTGCCGGTCATGCACCTCCACCCATGGTGTGTGAAGCTCCCAGCGTAAACCCAAATTCAGGGTCAGCGTGGGCGTAACGTGCCAGTCATCCTGGAAGAAAGCCGCGAAGATGTTAGCGCGCTGGCCCCACGTCCCGCCGTTCACGCCTCCTCCAATTGAGGCAGGTAAGCCAAGCATGAAGTCGGCATCTGCTATGCCTGCAGTCTCCGGGCAAGGCTTGACGGGCGTGAGGCATGTGCCCTGCGTCGCCAACGGATTCGGACCGGCTGTATAGCGGCCATCGAAGTTGAACGTGCCCGCGCGACCGTTATTGCCCGAATAGAACGTGTCGATACGTTGCCGCCACCCCTGGAACCCGAGGTGTAGTGTATGAACACCCTTACTGATGTTCATGGTATCTTCGTATTGAATTACCGTATCCGCGAAGAGCTGAAATATATCGGAATTGCCGATGTTGGCAGCATTGCCGCTATTCCCCGCGATCACCATCGATGGCAGAATCGTGGAGGGAATACCCGGAAGCCCAACCGCCGCAGGGAAATCGCTAACGCCGTTCGCCGAAGCACCGTTGTTGATGAACACGTAATTCACTCCCACACGCGCCTCGTTGATGACGGTGGGGGAAAACGTGTGCACCCAATCCAACACGCCGTTGTGCGTGGGATAAGTGGCGAATCCGTTATAGAACAATGGCATGTTATTGGTGCTCGGGTTATCGATAATACTTTGCGAATACCGGCCGAAAATCCGGTTCTGCTCCGAAAGATTCCAGTCAACACGCGCGTCTCCCTGGTCGCCATTGATCGCTGTGTGAGTCGCATACAGATAGTTGTTGATCAAACCGGGCAGCGTAGGAAGCGGGTACGCGGAAGAATTGACGATCTTCAGCGCCACGGGATCGAG
>Ga0213875_10000197_pt1 | contig 61686 bp, 61 predicted proteins | sample BarmaccomBMRX_R8_FD_160105 | JGI IMG/M metagenome (GOLD analysis project Ga0213875, IMG submission 160105) | Root-associated microbial communities from Barbacenia macrantha in rupestrian grasslands, the National Park of Serra do Cipo, Brazil - RX_R8 | ecosystem: Host-associated > Plants > Roots...
GCGGGCACGGCGGTGCGCGACGCGCTCGCTCAGGCGTCCGGAACCGGCGAAATCGCCACAACCGGCCAAACCGCCGACCGGACCGAAGCCGGCGGGTCAGCCAGCGCGGCAGAAGTCATTGGCCTGGGGGTCGCCGGGCAGATGCACGGCGTGGTGCTGGCGGATGAGCGTGGCGAGGCGCTGCGCCCCGCGGTGCTGTGGCTGGATCACAGGTCGGCGGCGGAGGCCGCGGAATACCAGCGGCTTCCCGAACACCTGCGCTCCGCCCTCGGCAACCCGCCGTCACCCGGCATGGCGGGGCCGATCCTGCTCTGGCTCACCTGGCACGAGCCGCGATCCTGCCGCCGGGCGCGCTGGGCGCTGCAGCCCAAGGACTGGCTCCGGATGCGGCTGACCGGCGACGCGGCCACTGACCCGACCGATGCCTCCGGGACGCTGCTGTTCGACATCGACCGCGATGAGTGGGCGCTGGACGTGATCCGGAGGCTCGGCATACCCGGCGGCCTGCTCCCGCCGCTGCGGCAGCCGGCCGAGATCGCAGGCCGCCTGTCCGCCGGCGCGGCGGCGCACCTCGGCCTGCGGCCCGGCCTGCCCGTCGCGGTGGGCGCGGCGGACACGGCCGCCTCGCTCGCCGCCGCCGGTCTTCCCGCCGTCGGCTGGGGGCTGCTCACGCTGGGCACCGGCGGCCAGTGGGTGGTCCCCGTCGCCGACAGGTCGCCGGACCCCGCGGGCCGCACCAACCTGTTCCGCGCCGTGGACAGGGGAGCGGCCGCGATCGGGGAAGGGGCCGCTGCCCGCGGGGGGGCCGCTGCCCGCGGGGGAGCCGCTGCCCGCGGGGGAGCCGCTGCCCCCGGGGAAGCCGCTGCCAGGGGAGCGGCCCTGTACCGACTCGCCGCGGTCCAGAACGCCGGCGCCGTCCTCGACTGGGTACGGAACACGCTGGGCGCGACCTGGGACGACCTCTACGCCACCGCCGCCAGGCCGTGGCGGGATGACGCACCGCTGTTCCTGCCTTACCTGGCCGCGGAGCGCTGGGGGCACGCGGCCGGCGGCGCCTGGACGGGCCTGTCTCTCGGCCACCAGAAGGAAGACCTGCTGCGCGCCGCGCTCGAGGGCGTCGCCTTCCTGCTGCGCGAGCGTCTCGAGGACCTGGCCGTCGCGGGCACCCGCCCACGAAACGTGCTGATCGCCGGGGGCGGCACCGAGCACCCGGAATGGCGCGGGCTGCTCGCGGACACGCTGCGCGTGCCGCTCCACCCGGCGGCCACGTCCTGGCTGAGCGCACGGGGTGCCGCGCTCATCGCCGCCATGGCCACCGGTGTGCTCCCCGGGTGGGATGCCACCGCTCGTTCGGTACCCCGGTCACAGGCCGAAGTCCCGGCGGGTCAGCCGCGAGCGGCCGGGTCCGGTGCGGCGGCCGAAAGGGGCCGGGTGGCCGAGGCCCGCTACGGCCGTTTCCGCCAGCTCGGCCGGCGTTACGGCGGTTCCTGATCCGCCGCCGCGGGCGCCCAGCGCCGCTCGAGGTGGCCGAGCCGCCACCAGCCGACGGCCACCGCCCAGGTGACGCCGAACAGCCCGGCGATGATGAACCCGGCGCGGTTGATGTCGAAGTTCGCCATGAAGTCCCAGAACGCCCCGTGCAGGTGCGCCTCGCTGCTGAGCACGCCGAGAACCTCGATGCTCCCGATCAGGAACGCCGCGGCGACCGACAGGCCGGTGATGACCAGGTTGTAGTAGACCTTGCGGACCGGCCGGGCGAACGCCCAGCCGTAGGCGAAGTTCATGAAGCAGCCGTCGAGCGTGTCGAACAGCGTCATGCCGCCGCTGAACAGCAGCGGCAGCGCCAGGACCGCGTACCAGGGCAGCCCCGAGGTGGCGGCGTACGCGGTGGCGGCCAGCAGCACGACCTCGGTGGCGGTGTCGAAACCGATGCCGAAGACCAGGCCGGCAAAGAACATCTGCCAGCTGTGCCTGACCGAGCGCATGAACCGGCCGAGGAACCGCGACATGAACCCGCGGGCCTGGAGCTGGCGCTCCAGTTCCGCCTCGCTGTAGGCACCGCGCCGCATGTCACGGAACACCCGTGCGATGCCCATGAGCACGACGAGGTTGAGCGCGGCGATCAGGTACAGGAAGCTCGCCGAGACGGTGGTGCCGATGGCGCCCCCCATCGTCTCGTAGCCGGAGTTCGGGTCGACCATCGCGCCGAACACCGCGTGCGCCGCCACCGAGATCCCGGCGCCGACCGCGACCACGATCGCGGAGTGACCGAGCGAGAAGAAGAAGCCGGTGCCCAGCGGCCGCCCGCCGTCGCCGAGCAGCTTGCGCGTCGTGTTGTCGATCGCGGAGATGTGGTCGGCGTCGAAGGCGTGCCGGGCGCCGAGCGTCCACGCGGTGAACGCCACTCCCAGCCCCACGCCGAGCCTGGCGTAGCGGAAGTGCTGCGGCAGCACCGCGAACACGAAGATCCCCCAGCCGAGCGCGTTCAGCGCCAGGACCACGGCCGCCATTCCGCCGGCCCGCGCCCACTCCGCCGCGCTGAGCGCCCCCCGCACCGCCCGCAGCCGCGACACCGGCCCCGCCCGCCGTGCCGCCGCCCCGCGGCGCCCCGCTCCTGCTGCTGTTCCCGCTCCCGCGTCGCGCACGATCCGCGCCCTTCTGCCGAGGACTGGCTCGCCGGCACGGCAGCTCAGGCGACCGGACTCACCGTGAAGGTTCTACCGTTGCGGGACAGTGCCGGGATCTCACCGGACTTCGCTGCGCTGCCTGCCACTCCCGGCCGGCGTGGCACCGCCGGGAGCAGGCAGCAACTTACCGAGCCCGCAGGTCACGCGTCAAGCCTGATTGGCTGATCAGGTGTGCTGCCCGCCTGGCACGCGCCGTGTGGCACACTATGCCGGTGCATCTGCTGCCAGCCGACCGCGCCGGTCACCGGGTGATCGACGGTGAGCGCGTCTGCCACGCCATCGCCGCCCTGGGCGACCCAGCCGAACTGCGCGCGCGAGCCGAGCATTTCGCCGTGCTGGCCGACCCCACCCGGCTGGCCCTGCTGACCTGCATCGCCGCCGCGGGCCCGATCAGCGTCTCGGACCTGGTCGCCGCCACCGGCATCAACGACGCCACCGTCTCCCAGGCGCTGCGCCACCTCCGCGCCGCCCGTGCCGTCACCGCCCGCCGCGACGGCCGCGTCGTCCGCTACGCCCTCACCGACGGTCCCGTCCGCACAATCCTGTCCCGCTGATACCCCGCGATGTAGCCTGCACATGATTGAGTGCGAAAAGGTGCGGGTACCCGGACCGAACAACACGCGATCATGCGGAATGAGGTGCGGCAATGACGCCACTGCGCAGCTACGTGGGCGGGCGCTGGGTCACGCCGGACGGCGATGGCCGCCCGGTGCTCGACGCGGTGACCGGGGAGGAGGTCGCCCGGGTGTCGGCCGAGGGCATCGACATGGCCGCGGCGCTGCGCTACGGCCGCGAGACCGGCGGCCCCGCGCTGCGCGAGCTGACCTTCCACCAGCGGGCCGCCCTGCTCAAGGCGCTGGGCTCGGTGCTGCGTGAGCACCGCGAAGAGCTCTACAAATTGTCCGAACGGTCCGGGGCGACGCGCTACGACGCAAGGTTCGACGTCGACGGCGGGATCGGCGTGCTGCTCAGCTACGCCAGCCGGGCCAAGCGGGAGCTGCCCAATGACAAGATCTACGTGGAAGGTGCCGTCGAGCAGCTCGGCAAGGGCGGTCACTTCACCGGGCAGCACGTCCTCACCCCGCTGCATGGCGTGGCCGTGCAGATCAACGCGTTCAACTTCCCGGTCTGGGGTCCGCTGGAGAAGTTCGCCCCCGCGTTCATCGCCGGCGTGCCGAGCCTGATCAAGCCGGCCACCCAGACCGCCTACCTCACGGTCAGGCTGGCCGAGCTGATGGCCGAATCCGGCCTGCTGCCGCCGGGGTCGCTGCAGCTGGTCTGCGGCAGCGCGGGCGACCTGCTCGACCACCTGACCGAGCAGGACCTGGTGTCCTTCACCGGTTCCGCGGCGACGGCGCAGCTGCTGCGCACGCACCCGTCTATCGTGCGCAAGGCGGTGCGGTTCAACGCGGAGGCCGACTCGCTGAACTGCTCCGTCCTGGGCCCCGACGCGACGCCGGACACGCCGGAGTTCGACCTGTACGTGCGCCAGCTCGTGACCGAGATGACCGTGAAGGCCGGCCAGAAGTGCACCGCGATCCGGCGCGTGCTCGTCCCAGGCACGCTCGCCGGCCAGGTGGCCGACGCGGTGTCCGAGCGGCTGGCCGGGGTGGTGGTCGGCAACCCGGCCGACCCGGCGACCCGGATGGGCGCGCTGGCCAGCCTCGGCCAGCGGGAGGAGGTACGCGGCTCGGTCCGCAAGCTGCTGTCGGCCGGGCGGCTGGTGTTCGGTGACCCATCGCGCGTCAGGGTCGAGGCGGCGGACGACGAGCGCGGCGCGTTCCTGTCGCCGCTGCTGCTGAGCTGCGACGACCCGGGGCGCCCCGAGCCGCACGAGGTGGAGGCGTTCGGGCCGGTCGCCACGATCATCGGCTACGCCGGCACCGGCGAGGCGGTGAACCTGGCGGCCCGCGGGCTCGGCAGCCTGGCCGGCTCGGTGGTGACGGCGGACCCCGAGTTCGCCCGCGAGGTGGTGCTCGGCCTGGCTCCCTGGCACGGCAGGCTGCTGGTGCTCGACAGCGAGGACGCCGCCGAGTCGACCGGGCACGGCTCGCCGCTGCCCGTCCTCGTGCACGGCGGACCCGGCCGGGCCGGCGGCGGGGAGGAGCTGGGCGGCATCCGCGGGGTGCTGCACCACCTGCAGCGCACGGCGGTCCAGGCCAGCCCCCGGGTGCTTGCGGCCGTCACCGGCCGGTGGGTTCCCGGCGCCCCGCGCAACGACGACGGCGTGCACCCGTTCCGCAAGTCGCTGGCGGAACTGCGGCCCGGCGACGCGGTCGTGGCCGGCCCGCGCCAGGTCACGCTCGAGGACATCGAGCACTTCGCGGAGTTCACCGGCGACACTTTCTACGCCCACATGGATGAGGCGGCGGCCGCCGCGAACCCGCTGTTCGGCGGGCGGGTGGCGCACGGCTACCTGGTCGTCGCGTTCGCCGCCGGGCTGTTCGTCCAGCCCGATCCCGGCCCGGTGCTGGCGAACTACGGGCTGGAGAACCTCCGGTTCCTCACCCCGGTCCATCCGGGCGACGAGCTGACGGTGACGCTGACCTGCAAGCAGATCACTCCGCGGGAGGACGCGGACTACGGGGAGGTGCGCTGGGACGCCGACGTGACCAACCAGGAGGGGACGTCGGTAGCGAAGTACGACGTCCTCACGCTGGTTTCCAGGCAGTAGCCACCCGGCAGGCGCACAGCCGGTCACGAGCTGGACGGCAGCTCGATCCGGCCGAGCGCGTAAGCGGTCGGCGCGAGGGCGTCGGACATGATCGCCTCCATCAGCGGCAGCGGAACGAGGCAGTCCGCGCAGGCGCCCTCGCCGGCCACGATGCGGATCGTGACCCGGCTGTCCTCGCCGAGCGACCAGTCGAGGCCGTAGCCGTCGCCGCTCAGCACGTCGCGAAGCCGCTGCAGCGCTTCCTCCAGGTCCTGGGGTCCCTCGCTCACGCGTTCTTCTCCTCTACCCGTACGGTGGCCGCGGGACCACCCCGCGGCCCGAACGTCTCTACGACCGCGGACACCCCGGCGTTGCCCGCGCCGGCCACGATCACCTGGACGGCGGCGGGGGAGTTCAGCATCCGCACGGCGGCGCCGGGATCCTTCGGTTCCCCGGGCACGGCGTCCGGGTGACCGGCGGGCAGGCGCCACCGGGTCTTCCTGGACAGGGCATCCTTGCCGGCCGCGGCCAGCTCGGCGGGGGTACAGACGGCGTGCTCGTACATGAACCGCTTCAGGTCGTCCTTGGACCAGCCGGCCGCCGCGAACAGCCGTGCGTGTTCCGGGCCCAGCACGATCGCGGCACTGATCGTCTCGTGGACCAGCGCGCCGGTCCGGGATATCGTGCCGGCGATGTCGGTGGCAAGCTGCTCGGGCACGATGGTGTGTCGCGTTCGCGCGGAAACCAGAGCCGAACACGTTGCCCGCGCCGTTCAGCCCGACGCGCCCCCGCACCGGGCCGTTCACGACCAGGAACGGCGCGGTACCCGTGGTGGACTGCCAGATCGCGCGGGTGGCGTAACCCTCGGCTTTCAGCGAGTCCCACGCGGCGATGACGACCGGGAAGTATTCCGGCAGGCAGCCGGCCATCGCCGCGTTGATCCCGGCCAGCCGGACGGTGCAGCTCCGGTTCAGGTGCGGCATGTCCAGCAGTACGTCGTCCGGGTCGCGGCTGGTGTGCGCGAGGAACTCGGCGAGATAGCTCTCGGTGACCGGGACGACCGGCAGCCCGTCGGTCCAGCCGCGCTCCGCGTAGTACTCCATCACCCGCCGCACCTCGCCCGGGTCAGCCAGCGGCGCGTCAGCCAGCGGGGCATCATCGAGGGCTGGCGTGTCCACGCGTCACTCCACTCCGAGAATTCGCAGCATGGCGGGGAGCAGGCCGGAAACCCGGCCGCGGATCTGCTCCAGGCTGAGGCTGGCGATGGGGTGCGGCACGGTCACGAACTGGTAGCCGGGGAAACCGTAGACCCGCGCCATGGCCTGGGCGGGAACCTCGAACGCATCGGTGCAGATGCTGACCGCGGGCACCCCGGCCCGGTCCAGCAGGATCCCGTCGGCCAGACTGGCCGCGCTGCACGACCCTCAATCCCCGATCCCGGCCACCACGAAGTCGCAGTTGCGCAGGATCTGCTGGACGAGGCTCTCTTCGACCGGCGTGCCGAAATAGCCCTTGATGTACATAGCACAGTCGCGCACCCCGTATGCCCGCCGCAGCTCGCTGCCGACCTCCGAGAGCAGCACCGCCGCGTTCGGCTTACCGTTCTCGAGCAGTCCCACAGTCAGGCCCCGCAGGCCGCGCGGCCGGGGAGCGAGCGTCATGTCGGTGGCTCGCTCGCTGTCACCCGTGGGGTCCAGCAGCCTCTCCCGCTCAGCCACGCCGATCACCTTCCCGCGCCGAAACCGGGCCTCGCCGCAGCGGCCCCTCACAGCGGCGTTGCCGCGGCCGTGCTGACGTATGACATCCGCGCCTACGGTTGTCATCGTAAGTGTCGGCCAACTTGTTGACAATGTGGTGAAGGATCCAGTCCCCAGCCGGCCCGCCGAGCGCCGATCTGGCACGCGGGGCCTGCGCATGTTTGCGGCGCGTCTGTGAATGTCCGAACTCATCTGCACTAGCGACGTGGGCTATCACGCCTGAGTGCAGACGACTTCGGGTTTCCGGCGTGTTCCGGAGTCGCCTGCGCTACGGTCACTTTTGTTCCGTACTCGTGTGCACGACGGTGGGGACTGGGATGGCCGATGACCCGGTGGTGGCAGAGCGGGGCGTGCTGACCGCGTCGGCGCAGGTGTGGGACCTGGCCGTCCGCCGGGCCGAGGTAATCAGGGAACTCGCCGGGCAGCGCGTGGTGAGCCTGGAGGATGCTGACGCGGCCGCGGCCCGGCTGGGCGTGTCGCGTCGGCAGGTTTACGTGCTGGTCGGCCGGTGGCGGGCGGGCGAGGGCCTTGTCTCGGATCTGCTGCCCGGTACCTCCAGCGGCGGCCGCGGCGGCGGGCGGCTGCCGGATGAGGTGGAAGCGGTGGTGCGGGAGGTCCTGCGGGCCCGGTACCTGACGCGGCAGCGGCGGACGGTGGCCTCGGTGTACCGGGAGATCACGCGGGAGTGTAGGGTGCGCGGGCTGCGGGTGCCGTCACGGGGGACGGTGCTGCGCCGCATCGCCAGGCTCGACCCGGTGAAGACGGTCACGGCCCGGGAGGGGAGGGATGCGGCGCGGGCCCTGCGATCCGCCGGCGGGACGCCGCCCGAGGTCACCGGGCTTCTGGAGCAGGTGCAAGCCGACCACACCCCGGTCGACGTGATCGTGGTCGACGAAAAGCACCGGCTGCCGGCCGGGCGCCCGTACCTTACCCTGGCGATCGATGTGCGCTCAAGGTGCGTGGTCGGCTGCGCTACCGCCCGCCCGGCCAGCCGCACTTCGGCGGGATCATCGAGCGGGTGATCGGCACGATGATGCAGATGGTCCACGAGCTGCCGGGCACCACGTTCTCCAGCACCGCCGACCGCGGCGGCTACGACAGCGGCGGGCACGCCGTCATGACGCTGCGCGAGCTGCAGCGCTGGCTGGCCTTGGCGGTAGCCTGCTACCACGGCGAGGTCCATGAGACGCTCGGCCGCACCCCGGCGGCCGTCTGGGCAGAGAAAGCCGCGGAGAGCGGGACGCCTGCGGCGATGGCCGGCGAGACCGCGTTCCTGGTTGACTTCCTCCCGGTGATCCGCAGGACGCTGACCCGGACGGGATTCGTCATTGACCACGTGCAGTACTACTGCGACGCGCTCAAGCCGTGGATCGCCTGCCGCGGGCAGCTGGGCCGGTTCGTGCTGCGCCGCGACCCCCGCGACATCAGCCGCATCTGGGCACTCGACCCGGACGCGGACGCCTATCTCGAGGTGCCGTACCGGGCCCTGTCACGGCCGCCGGTCAGCGCGTGGGAGCAGAAGGCCGCCGCCGCCCGTCTGCGCGAGCTCGGCCGCGCCGACGTCGATGAGAACGCGCTGTTCGCGATGGTGGAGCAGATGCGCCAGCTCACCGACGCTGCGGCGGGGGCGACCCGCAAGGCCCGCCGCGACCAGGAACGGCGCGCCGCGACCCCGGCACGGGACGAACCGGCGACCGTGCTCCCGCCTGAACAGGAGGACGCTGACGCCGAAGCGAGGCCGTTCGAGGTGATCGAGCAGTGGTGACCGACGGCGGCCCGGACCTGTCGCACCTGCACCCCGCCGCGCGTCAGGTCGCGCAGCTGCCCGCCGCAGAGCGGCTCCGGTACGCGCGGGCCGACCGGTGGATCGGCTACACCCGGGCCACCGACGCGCTGAACCGGCTGGAGGCACTTTTCACCTGGCCGTCCAGGCAGCGGATGTCGAACCTGCTGCTGACCGGCCCGACGAACAACGGCAAGTCCATGCTCATCGAGAAGTTCCGCCGCGCGCACCCGCCCGTCTCCCATCCGGACCGGGAGGAGATCCCCGTGCTGGTGGTCCAGATGCCCTCCGACCCGTCCGTGGGCCGGTTCTACACCGTGCTGCTCGCCGCGACCGGGGCGCCCATGCGGGCCGGGCACCCCAGGGTGGCCGACCTGGAACAGGTCGCGCTCCGCGTGCTCCGGGCGGCCGCCGTCCGGATCTTGGTGATCGATGAGCTCCACAACCTGCTCAGCGGCCGGGGCGACCGGCGCCGCGAGTTCCTGAACCTGCTGCGGTACCTGGGCAACGAGCTGCGCATCCCCCTGGTCGGCGCCGGAACCCGCGAGGCCTACCTCGCGATCCGCTCCGACGACCAGCTGGAGAACCGGTTCGCCCCGGTCATCCTGCCCCGGTGGGAGGCCGGCCCTGAGGCCTGCTCGCTGCTGGCCAGCTTCGCCGCGTCCTTCCCGCTGCGCCGCCCTTCCCCGATCGCCACCAATGAGATGGCCACGTACCTGCTCAGCCGCAGTGAGGGCACCATCGGCGAGCTGGCAGCCCTGCTCACCACGGCGGCCGTCGCCGCGATCGAGTCCGGCGAGGAGGCGATCAACCAGCGCACCCTGCTCATGACGGCCTACGCCGGGCCGACCGAGCGGCGCCGCATGTTCGAGCGCGAGCTCGTGTGACCCTCGCCGCGACCGTCCGGCGGTGGCCGCTGCACCCGCCGCCATCGCCCGGGGAGGCGCTTTCCTCCTGGGTCGCCCGCCTGGCCTCTCCGTACGGCATGACGCCCGGGTACCTGCTGAGCCACTGCCTCGGCGGCGCTTCGGCGCTGCTGGACGACCCGCAGGCCGACGACCTGGACTTCGACCCTCCAGCCGGGATTCTCCAGGCACTCGCCGAGCAGACCGGCACCGATTTCGGTGCGGTGCGGCTGACGACGATCGCCGGGTGGGTGCCCTGGCTCGCCGACACCCTGGAGTGGAGCCCTACGACGGCCCGGAGGCCTTCGGCGCCTACGTCCGGCAGTACTCGGTGCTCCTGGCCCCGGGGGAGGCGGGCCAGAACCCGGTCCAGCACTGGCTGCCCTGGATACCGATGCGCCAGCAGTGGCGGACCGACCTGGTGGCCTGCCCGGCGTGTGCGGCCGGCCCGGACCGGGGCACCAGCCTGCTGTCCATGCTGCCGATCATGACCACTTGCGGCGAGCACGGCTGCCGGCTGCAGTCCGAGATCGCCGTCCGGCTGGCCGCCCTTGACCCCGAACGGGAGCCGCCCCCGTTGGCTCCCGGGCCCGTCGTCGCCATGGACCGGCTCACCTTCGAGGGCGTAACCACCGGCAGGGTCACGCTGTCCGGTCGCGCGGTTCACGTCGGCGTGTGGCTCCGGCTCCTGCGGACCCTGCTCGACGAGGTCAGCCTGGCGGCCAGCAGGGTCAGCGCCCGGTCCGCCGCAACCCTCGCGCGAGTCTGGGAGGCCACGGGCCGGCCGCTCCGCGGAGGCCTGACCGTCTGGCGGCCCTACGAGCGGCTCGACCTCCCGCTCCAGCAGGCAATGCGCGAGGCCGCGGCCACCGCCCTTCACCTGGCGGCCGCTGGGGAGATCACCGCCCGGGGGACGCTCGGCCGCTGCCTGGCCCCCGAGCCGCATCGCGACGTCTACGAGGGAGACCGCCGGGCATGGGAGCAGAAGCAGGCCCGGGCCGAGCTTGAGGCGATGATCGAGCGTGCCCGGGATGACCCGGGCACCGCCCGGCGGCTCCTGGGGATGCTCACTGTCGGGTGCCGCACCATCGCCGGCTTTTACCGCGAACGCCAGCTCCTCATCACCCAAGCCGGCATCCCGGACGCGCTGCTGCCGGACCACCGCGAGCTCGGCCGGACTGACCTCCGCCTCTGACCGGCAGGAGTCCCCGGATAACCTCCGTTATCTGGCAACTACCGGTACCATGGCGCCATGCCGCCTGCGCGAGCGACCCGGCCCGGGACGGCTTCGATTCCCGGTTATCTGGCAACTGCAGGCATGCGGGCGGAACGGACCGCCATCGAGGCGCTGCCGGGCCACCCGCTCGCCCGCCACATCGACGACTTCCTCACCGACCTGGCGAACGCGAACAAGCCGCGCAACACCATCCGCGCCTACCGCGGCGACCTGATCGCCTTCGCCGCTCATCACGATGGCGACATCCCGGCGATCACCGCAGCGCCGGTCCGGGCGTTCCTGTCCGGGATCGCCGGGCAGGCCCCAGCGGACGACAAGACGGAAGGGCGGGAGCTGGGCAGCTCCCGCCCTTAGCCATTGACTAGCCAGGCTTGATGTGCCAGCGAGGTTACAATCCCTTCCCTTCAGGGGTAGTCGGGTCACGGGTCACCTGGCTGGCGCCGTGGACGTTATGCGGATGGTGTGCAGGTGAAAGCGCCGGAGTTGCAGAAGATCTGATTGGCCTCGTTCCAGTATTGACTGACCCGGTTGGCGTAATTCTGGAGGTCAGTCTGGGTATTGCCTGGGACAGTTGCACGCTCTGCGCCGCCCTTGGCGTATTTGAGCGCACTTCCTATGCCCTTGCTGTAGGCCATGGCGAGCAGCTGCTGCGGGCTGTAGCCCCCGACATCGCCGCCGGGCAGCTGCCGGTCGGGGTCATTGACGTTGTGGTTTGTCGGGTCGGGGTAGGACGAAATGTCGTGCAGCGCCCAAGCCAGCATCCGGATCGCCAGATCGGTGTTCCCGGAGAGATCGTTGAGGTGAACCGACTGCGGGGGAAAGAGGTCTGAGTGTCGACCCTGCACCTGGTCGAAGGTCTGCTTCTTCATGTCCGCGATCCCCAGGCTCGGCCCCAGGCAGGCGACGCTATCGCCCAGGTTGCACTTGGCCTGGTCGAACTCAGTCGTGGCCTGGTCAGCAGCCGGGCTGTGCGGCCTGTTCGATTCGCTCCACAAGATGATGAGCATCAGGCGAGGATCGACGCCCGCTTCGTTGGCGTAGTGGGCGATCTGTGAGACATAGCTCTCTGGCGCGGTGTTAAGGTCGCCGAGCGGGCCATCATGGGTGGCGGTGCACTCCACGTGGACGGTCCCGACGTAGCAGAAGAAAATCCCACCAGGCTGCAGGACCTGTTTGAATGGGTTTTCGGTGCCGGTGGGGGTGGCGGTCACGATCCACGACTGGGGCGCCTGCGCCGGCGGGCCGCCGCCATTCGCGGCGCCGCCCGGGGCCTGGGGAGCGGCTGGCGGTGCGGTGCAGGGCTGGGCTATCTGGTCGACAGTCTTGGGGCTGGTGTCGATGTCGGCGTCCGGGACGACGTAAGTGTGGCCGGTGGATAGCGACTGCGGGCCGGGCAGGGTGGTGCTGGCCCCGATGATTTGGTCCCAGAAGTCGTCGGTGCCCCCGCCTTGGGCGTTTGTGGCGTTTGGTCCTTGCACTGGGGCTCCGGTCCAGTAGCACTGGATGCTGACCTCGGTGTTGTCGGCCAGGTTGCCCAGGGCGGTACCGAGGCTGGTGGTATCCAGATTCCCGGTGCCGGGGTAGTCGTACACGGGTGCACCGGGCTGGCCGTTGGCGCCGACCTGGCCGTTGGTGTTCACAGTGCCGTTGTACGAGCCGCCACCCCCATCCCCGGGGGGAGCAAAACGAACTTGCTGGACGCGCTCGGCCGCGCCGTGTCCGGCTAGATGCGGGGCAACCGCGGCTAGGCCGCCGACAACCCCGATCGCTGCAACTGCCGCAGCCGCGGCACGCCAGTCCCGGCGGTACCGTCGACTAGAAGACAATTGAGACATGACTGATCCTTTCTTAGAGTGAGATGAGTTGTGCTCAAACGGGAATCTGGACATGGCTGGCTCTTTCTTCAGTGGGAAACTGGGCTGCTCCTTATCGCAGCAGCTCGGGTCTAACCTGCTAAATCGCTGGCCGTTTCAGGCTGTGCTCGGAATTTTCAGCCCTGGTTCCAGGGGCCGTGCGGGCCTGGAAAGTTGTTCAAGGAGCCCCCGATGTGACCGGCGCGGCCGCAGGCGTCCCCGGCGTTGCCTGCCCGCCGAGATTCACGTCGCAGACGAGACCGCTGGTGAACTGGCACGCCACCGACACGCCCCCGCCATCGGCTCCCGGACTCGGCGTTCCGCGGTCCGGCACAGACCCCAACCCGGCCGCGGGTGTGCGGGCGGCCGGTGAGGCCGGGGCGTGCGCCGGCCGGATGCCTGATATCGCAGGTAGCCGCGGGGGTGGCACGAACATGAGCGTGCTGGCCCCGCTGGCGCGGATAACCGCGTAGCTGATCACGATGGCGCCGGCCAGGATCAGCGGCGCCAGCCCGAACCGCGGCCTGGACTGCCAGCCAGGGCGTGCCCCCGCCTGGTCTGGCCGTTGATGTCTGCCCATTGCCTGCCCCCTTGCCGGAGATCGCCATCTGCTGACTGAAATTGCCGGCGTATTGGGGACGTGCCGCCGATATCCGTGGATACGCATGCCGGGGACGGTCGGTTCAAGCAATTCGGCAGGACCGGCGGTTTTGCGCGTTCCTATTTGGCCGTCCACCAGTGGAAAGGGAGGGAATCTGACGTAGTCCTTACACGCTTTCTGGCGGGTGCGTCGTCGTATCGGCCGCTGCGGATGAATACCTGTGATAGCGGTGGTTAGCGTGCGGGCCCTGGGGTGCCAGGGCCGGGACGGCCGCCGCGGTGGCGGTGTCGGTGACGTGCCCGGCGGTCACGTCGGCGGCGGTGACCGTGTGCGTGCCGGTGCACTCGATCGTCCCGTCCAGGGCCAGGGCGGACTGGCCGTGGCAGTCCACCGCCGCCTCGGTGTCGGTGACGGTCACGCCGTGCAGCGGCACGTCCCCGGTGTTGACCACCGTGTAGGCGTAGTCGAGGTGCTGGCCTCACGGGCGAAGCTGGCCGGGCCGGTCTTGGTGATGCTCAGCCCCGGCGTCTCGACCAGGTCGGCGGTGTGCGAGGCCGACGCGGGCGTCACCGCTGGAAGAACGGCCGGCGATCCGGCTAGTCAAGTCGGCGAACGTGCCCGGCTTCACCGCGGCCGGTGCTCAGGTGGTCTACAGCTACGCGGTCCGCAACACCGGGGACGTGCCGCTGCAGGGCGTGACCGTCACCGACCCGCTGCCGGGGCTGCCGGCAGTGTCCTGCCCGGGTACCTCGCTCGCTGCGGGCGCGTCGATGACCTGCACCGCCCGGTACACGATCACGGCAGCGGATGTCAGGCGGGGCCATGTCACCAGCACCGGTACGGTCACCGGCGAGACGCCGGACAGGACCAGGGTCCGCGATCAGTCGACGCTGACCTTGTCGTTTACCGGGGTCCGGCCGAGCCACCCCGGCCCGAACCGGTGAGCCCGGTCACCAGAGTCAAAGTGGCAGTGACCGGGGCTGACCGGGAGGCGCCGCAGGAGGCGCGCAAAACCGTGGGGCCAGCTCGCGGCGAACTCCTGGCATCTGCCGGCAGCCGCTGAATAAGCAGAGGCTGAGGGGGGGCTTGCGGGGGACCGCCGGAGCGTTCAGGGCTCGGCGCCCTTGCCGCCAGCAGCGGCCGCAAAGATGACTGCAACCTGATCTCCTCATCTCCGTGTGCAGGCGACTTCGGACATCAGTGCAGAGGACTCTGGACATTGACAGCGTCTCAAGGCGGGTGCAGATCGGCCCCTTTCGCTACCCTGTGATAGTGGACTACCAGCCGATGACCATCGCCGGGCTCGCGGCCTTCGTCGCGGCCGAGCCTGATTTCGACACGCGCTGGCGACTGGTCGTGGAGTTCCTGAAGGAGTACCACCGGGAGCCTGCCGCGGACCGCCAGCGGCTGCTGACGGATACGCCGGGACCGGTCGGTGATGAGCGGTGGGATGTGCTCTTCGCGGGGCTTGCCGAGCATCTCGCGATGCGGGATGGGAAGGACGCCCCCCGGTGGTCGGCTTCGCGCGGCCTGAGACGTTTCTGGTTTCCGTTTGACGCGCCGGGCGCGCGCGCGCAGGCTCTTGTGCACGCGCCGGCCGCCTTCCGCAGGCGCGGGGTGTTCGTCGCCGACTACGAGATCGACGCAGCGTGAGCGATCCCTCGCCGCTGCTCGACAGGGCGGGCATCGAGGATGCCCTCCGCCGTCTCGGCGACCGGCTTGCCAGGCGCGGCGTGATCGCCGACCTGTACGTGTTCGGTGGCGCTGCGATGGCCCTCGCCTACGATTCCCGGAGGGCTACCCGTGACGTTGACGCGCTGTTCAAGCCGCATGGCATCGTCCATGAGGAGGCGCTGGCAGTGGCGGCCGAGCTTGGGCTGCCCCGGTGGTGGCTGAACGAGCAGGCCAGTTCCTATGTCGCCCCGGGCGGGGATCCGGCGGCCGCCAGGGTGTTTGACCATCCAGGCCTTCGCGTGTTCGCCGCCTCGCCCGAGCATCTGCTTGCGATGAAGGCGTTCGCCGCCCGTCCCCGCGACGCGGAGGACATCCGCCAGCTCGCACGGGTGCTCGACCTGCACACCGTGGCAGATGTCCTCGCCTCGGTGCACGAGATCTTCCCGGAACAGGAACCGCCGGAACGGCTCAGGCTTCTGCTAGAGGATCTTTTCCCCGACAAGGGAGACCAGGACCTGAGCAGTTAATTTGCTAAGCGAAGTCATGTGGCGCCAAGCGGACAAGTGCGTAGTTATGACTTGCACGATGGATTGTGACCGCACCTGTAGATATAGCCTTCGCGCTGCGGAAACAACTTCTATCCCGCTGCTTCCGCGCGCTGGAGGATCGTAACGACTGACGGTGTCGGCGTGCCTGCTGCTCGTGGCGCGCAAAACGAGGGGATAATTGTCCTTATGGAGGCTGGTGGTCTGCCGCCGCGCTGGGGTGCGTATGCGCGCCGCCTGCCGTCGTCTCTGGAAGACCTGAAGGGGCCTGTTGCGGGCGAGGTCGAGTTGCCGCTGCACGTGGCCTGGTCAGGGCGCCGGGTATACGACGTGGGCCAAGAGGATCAGCGCCTGGTCCTGTATGCGCTGCTTCTTGCGGAGGCACAGCGGGACGATCTTGAGCGGTTTGTCCACCGTGAGTCACTGGTCAGCATGTGGCCCCGGCTGCGGCGGCTACTGGGTCCGCACGCCCGGCGGGAGTGGGAGCGGCAGCTCATCACGCCGGCTTCCCGGTGAGCCTGGACGGGCTGCCTCCCGCTCACCTGCGGGTGCTGCTGGATGGTTTGCCTGTCTTCGAGCGGTATGGCTTGCTGCTGGCTGGACGCCGCGGCGAGGCAGCACCCCGGGGGCCGAGCCCTAGTTACCGGCCGACTGTGACAGCGTGATTCACGAGAACCGTGTTACTGTGAAACTGTGAAGAACATTACGCTCTCTGTTCCCGATGACGTCTACCGCAATGCCAGGGTCGCCGCCGCGCAGCGCGACACCTCGGTGAGCGCACTGGTCGTTGCCTACCTCGAGCAGTTGTCCGGACGGATAGATGAGTTCGCCAGGCTCGAGGCGCTCCAGCATGAGGTACAGGCTGGGATCGGCCAGTTCCGTGCCGCCGACCGGCTGAGCCGTGACGAGGTGCACGAGCGTGCGGTTCATTGACACCAATATCCTGCTCTACGCGATCTCCCGCGACCCGGCGGAGCAGGACAAGGCCAAGCGCGCCAACGGTATCCTGGCCGAGCGCGACCTGGCACTGTCAGTGCAGGTACTTCAGGAGTTCTACGTTCAGGCAACCCGCGCGAGCCGCCCGGACACCATCAGTCACCGTCAGGCGGTCCTGCTCATCGAGTCGTTCCGGCGCTTCCCGGTCCAGGACATCACAACCGGGATTCTGATGGCCGCCCTGGACACCCGCCAGCGCTTCCGGCTCTCATACTGGGACGCCGCGATCATCGAGGCATCCCGCGCGCTGGGCTGCACGTACGTCCTGTCCGAAGACCTCAGCGACGGCCAGGACTATGGCGGCGTCCGGGTCGCCAATCCGTTCCGCTGAGGAAAGCGAACCACCTGTGCGCTTGTCGTTTGCACGGCGGGAATCCGGCCCTCAGTGCGTTCTCGAGGAGCTAGGCGCCGCCGGTTACGGTGGTCACCTCCAGGTTCGGGTCGGCGGCGATCTGCGCTGGGCAGAACCTGTCGGGCAGCCACTGCTTGCGGCTGAACAGCCTGGTCTGGTCCGCGTAATGCGGCGATGCCGGGTTTGACGACTCCGAGTAGGTGAGGATCGTGGCGGTGGCCGGGCAGCCGGACTTGTTCGGCCAGGTAACAACCTGGATGAAGGACGAACCGCTGTCGGGCGCGGTGAGCGAGTCGCCGGGCTCGCTGTTGACGTAGATCGCGTTGAAGATGCCGTCCGGGTCACCGGGGCCGCCCGGGATCGGGATGTGAGCGCCGTGGTAGGTGACGTACTGCACCGCGGCGAGCGTCGTGTCGATCGGGATGTGCGCCGACCGGAGCTGTGAGATGGCATCACCCAGCGCGGTGTGCACGGTGGCGTTGGCCGTGTTGAGCCCGTAGGGCGTGGTGACCGGGTGCGAGAGCTGGAACGGGTGTGAGAACGGCGACGGCGACGCCGAGCTCGCGAAGTTCCAGAACATGCTGAACAGCACGGCCCCGCGCTGGCCGGGGTCGGCGCGGCCGTTCCAGCGTGCCAGGGTGGGACAGGCGTCGCCGAGCCGGACCTTGCCGCCCCCCGACGTCGGCGCGAAACCGCCCGCCGCCTGGAACTTGTCGCACAGCTTCACCAGATCAGGCAGTGTGAGCTGTGCCGCGTATGAGTCGTCGGACAGATCGAGGCGCTGCATGGCGGCCAGCGTGAAGCCCGGGGGCCCCTGCCTGTCCGTGCCGCTGATCCGCGCCTGCACCTGGATCAGGCCGATCCTGGTCCGCAGCGTGCGCGCGGTCCGCTCGGTGCCGATGATCCGGGCGAAGCCGGTGAGCGGGTGATGGGGGTTGGAGAGCCAGTAGCTGTCGTTGGAGTTCGTGACGTAGTCGCTGCGCAGCAGGTACGGCTCATGGCTGGGCCCGAAGATGCCGGGCGCGGCGGCGCCGCGGTCGTTGCCCCAGTCGCAGGCGGTCTTGGAGCCGTCCAGGATGGGCAGCCCGAACAGCCCGAAGGTGAAGGCGCCGAGCGAGGTGTCGCAGGCCTTCGCCTCCGCGTTGGTCACGTGCGGGATGGCGCCGATGTCGGCGTACAGGGCAAGCCCCGACCGGTCGGCCGCGATCGTGTTGACCCAGGGAATGCCCTGGTACCTCTTGAGTATCGCCAGTATCTGCTGCGTGGACGAGGCGCGGCCGATGCCGAACCAGGTGTTCACGGCCCGCGCGAGGTTGCCGGCGTTGACATCGGCGAAGGCGAACGCCTGGCTCGTGGTCCACGGCAGCGGGATGCCGGAGAGCGAGTTGAAGACCGGGCCATAGCGGGTCCACCACAGCGTGCGGGTGTAAGTGGCCAGCTTGCCGTTGGCCTGCTTCACCCTGATGGTGACCTTCCGCGGCGACATGGCCACCGGGTGGCCGTTTTGCAGGTATTCCGTCGGGTGGCCGTTCACCAGCGTGAGCTGATACGGGGTGAACCGGAACGCGGTCGACACGGTGTGGCTCCACGCGACGTTCTGGTTGTGGCCGATCAGGATGAGCGGAATGCCGTACAGCGAGGCACCCGCAACGTTGATCTCGCCGGGGATGGTGAGCTGTGCCTGGTAGAAGCGTTCCGGGCCGAGCCAGGGGAAGTGCGGGTTGCCGAGCAGCAGGCCCCGGTGATCGCGGGTGCCCGCGGACCCTATCGCCACCGCGTTGCTGCCCATGCTCGAGGACTCCGCCCGCCACGCGGCAGCGAGCTCACGCGCGGTCTGCCGCTCGCTGGCCGCGCGCCCCGCCCGGGCGGCCGCCGCCGCCGTCGGCGCGGCCGCCGGCGGGGCGGCTTCGGCGATGCCGCTGATGACAGTGTCGCTGCCCCCCAGCAGCATGAGCTGGTAGAAGCGCAGGTAGCTGTCCATGAGCGTGATCGGCTTCACCCATGCCTTGCCCCGGCAGGTGGGGTCCGTGACGCCGGCCCGGCCGCCGACGTGGGCGAGGTAGGCGTTGTAGCCCGCGACATAGCCGCTTTCGAGCTGCCTTTCGGGCGGGCTGAGGGCAGTCGCCAGATGCTGCACCACGCCGGAGTTGATGATCTGCTGGAAGAACAGGTCGGAGTCCAGGTTGCTGACGATGACACCGTTACCCCGCTGCACGTATGTGGCCTTCGGCCCGAAATACGCCGACCGCTGCGCCTCGACCGTGATGTAGTCGTTGGCCATCGTGCACAGGTTGTCGGTGGCGAAGGCGTAGCCGTACCCGAACCCGAGACTGGCCCAGTCGTGGGCGACAATGTGCGGTATCCCGCCGGTTGTGTAGCGGATCTGCGCGACGAGACGTTCACCGGATGGCCGGGCTGACCGGATGGCCGCTGGCCGGCTGGCCAGCGCCGGGGGAGCGGCAACGGCCACCAGCGCTGCGCTGGCGGCGATGATCCCTACGGCACGCAATCTCATCACGGCCTCCTCGACGTGATCCCCGCTCTTTGCGGCACAGCTCATGTTCCCCCAAAAACCATGCCACGCGCGAGGGGTTACGTGCCGGGCGGGGTGGGCTCGTGGGAAACGCGCGGGGTGGGCCCGCGGGAAAATGGTTAGGCCGCTGGCGGATGAGATGCGCATAGTGGCTTATGCGCATCACGTTCCGGCGGTTCCCCGGCCATTCGAGCGCCTACTCGGTCATCGAGCGCGACGACGGCGTGGTCTACCGGATGAAGGAGTTCACGAGGCCAGGGACCGAGCTGCCGCATGACCTGCGGCACTTTGTCGTGGAACGCGAGCTTGGCATCGCCGACGGGATCTGGGGCGGCATCGCCGCGGGCATGGTCTACACGAGCATGGACCACGTGCGGGGCCGGCGGCCGCCGCACTCGGCGGAGCGGTCGCAGGAGCTGAAGCGGGCGCAGCGGCAGCGCATCATGCGGGCCGAACTGCTCGCCAACCTGGTCGAGGCCATCGCGATGCTCGACGCCCCGTCCGGCGATGACATCCGGCGCCTCACCCGCGCGAAGCTGTCCGCGGTGCCCGTCACCGAGCCAGGCGCGGACCCCGCCGATGTCGCCGCCGTGCCGCCGCCCGAGCTTCTGGCCGGGGCGGCGCGCGCACTGCAGGTGGAGGCGGCGCGCTGGGCCAGGCTCCGGGTGGGGGAGGAACTGGTCTTCGAGTGGCGGCTCGCCGCCACGGCCGCGGTCACCCGCGCGCTGCGCGCCGTGCCCCGGCCCCGGGAGACCGGCGACCGCCACGGCCAGCGTCGCACGGGCAGGCGCGGCCCCCGGTAACGCACGCAGGTGAGCGCCTGCTGGTTCACCCGGACCGGCGTCTCCAGCGCCCGGGGGTACTACGTGGACGCGCACCGGCTGGACAGCCAGCCGGTGATGGCCCGGGCGATCTCCTCGTTGTTGCGTTCCAGCATCATCAGGTGCCCGTTGCCGCGGATGCCGAGGTCGGCCAGGCGCAGCTCGGTCACCTCGGCGCCCGCGGCACGCAGGTACTCGGCCGTGGCACGGTCGGCCGCGCCGTGCCCCGACGCCTCCGCGGTGACCACCGCGACCGGCAGCCCGCGCAGCCCGGAAGCCAGCGGCACCGCGGTGAGCCCGCAGCTCAGCTCGCCGACGCCGGGCAGCGACGCGAACGGCGGCCCGAAGGGCTCGACCGCGACGACGGCGCGCACCAGTTCCGGCCGCGCGTCGGCGGCCAGCCAGCCGAACGCGCCCCCGAGGGAGTGCGTGATCACCGCGGCGGGGCCGATCCGGTCGAGCAGCCCGGCCGCGCCCTCCCGCAGCCACTCCTGCGCGGACGCCAGGTCGCCCGCAAACGGCTCCTGCCCGGCGAGGAACTGATCGAGCGCGGGGTCGCCCGGCAGCCCGCTGCCCGGCCACTGGGTGTGCTCGGGCTCCCCGGCCGCCGCGGGCCCGGCGAAACGCGCCGCGAACCCGGCCGGCAGCGGCGCCAGCGCCCCGTGCAGCTCCCGAAGATGGGGCGAGCGCCCCATCCCCGGCCGGTCGGCGACGTAGACCGCGTACCCGTCGCGCAGGAAGATCGTGGCCCAGCCCGGCCGCCCGTCGGGGGTGGCGAGGTAGTCAAGGCCCTGCCCGCCGCCCCCATGCACGAGAACAAGAGAATAGGGATACCGAACGGACGCTGGTATCTGATACTGCACGTGCATCCCGGAGACGGCATCGCCGCTTCCGTGCCGCAGCCCGGTGAAAAGGTGCCCCTGCCCGGCGATGACCAGCGGTTCCTCCGGCACAGCGGCTCCTCTGCTTACCCTGGGGGGCGCCCCCCTGTAACCCCCCGCCGCGGAGCAAGCTCCGCGATTTCAGAACAGGCTGTCCGGCAGCCCGAAGTGCACCCTCGCGAGCTCGCCCGCCGTGCTCATGTGCTGCGCCGCGATGTGCCCGTGGTACATGGACACGTCCCGGTAGTACCGCTGCAGCCGGGTGCCGCGCCTGGCCGCCGAGGACCCCGCCGCCGCGAAGATCTCCTCGACGGCGCGGACCGCCATCTGGCCCGCCTGCTGGAGCATCGTGAACAGCCGTATGTCGTCCTCGCGGCCGAACGGCTCCCCGCCCCCCGCCCACCGCGCCGCGAGCTCCATGTAGCGCTCGCCGGCCCGCAGCACGATCGCCTCCGCGGCGTCGGTGAGCGCGATCGCGCGGCCCCACACCCGCTGGTAGTCCGGGTGTGTGTACCGCGGCACCTGCGGCGGGAAGTACGTCTGCCTGGTGAGGATGATCTGCTCGTATTCCTGCAGCGCGGCACGCGCCGCGCCGATCAGCGGGATCACCAGCCCGGCGTGGTACACCCCGTAGATCCGCCCGCAGTACATCCAGTTCCCGTGCAGTTCCGCGCCCGGCGCCGGAGCCGTCCGGTGGGTCCAGTCGCCCGGCGCCGTGCGCCGCGCGGGAACGTAGACCCCGTCCACCCGTACGCTGTTGGACCCGCTGGAGCTCATCCCGAGAACGGCGCCGTTCCCCCAGTCGTCGAGCACGGTCACCTCGTCGCGGGGAAGGACCACGGCGATCGCCTGGTCACTGCCCGCCACCATCGCGTTGCCCATGAAATGCGTCGCGTGCCCGATACCCGAGCAGTAGTCCCACGTCCCGCTGACCACGTACCCCCCACCCGCCTCCCCTCCCCGCTTCCCTGCGGGCTCGGCCGTCCCCATCGGCGGCGGCCGGTGCGGGCACCGGAAATCCCCGGACGGCCCGAAGATGTCCCGCTGTCCCTCCTCGGGAAAGAACGCCCCCACGACCAGCGCGTGATGCGCCCCGAGCGTCAGCCCCCACCCCGTCCCCGGATCGCCCTCCGAGACGGCCAGCATCACCCGCCAGAACGTCGGCAGCCCGAACTCGTACCCGCCGAACCGCCGCGGCTGGAGCATCCGGTAGAACCCCGCCGCCACGAACTTCTTGTCCAGCTCCGCGGTATGGTGCCCCAGCCGTTCCGCCTCGTCCTGCTGCTCCCTGATCGCCGGAATCAGCCCCCGCGCCCTCCCGACGATCTCCTCCTCCGTCAGCCCCGGCTCCGGCACAGCGATCTCGCCAGCCCGCACACCCATGTGCTCCGTCACCCTACCGAGCCTTGTACGCGAGCCCGGATGCCGCAATAACCCCGCCGACCGCCAAAACCCCGCTTGGTCCCCGCCGACACAACCGCCCGCCCCCGCTTGTGGTCCAGCCACGGGGTGAGGGTTCAGGTCCGGCCTATTTCTTGTTATTGCTGGTCTTCTGGGGGAAGATCTCGAATTCGCAACGGGTTCCCGGGCCGCTCGTCATCCTCGCGTCGAATGTCAGCAGCGGCGCACGGAACAGTTCAGCTAGCGCGACGTAGCACGCGTCATACGCGGTGAAGTTGTCGCGTAGCTCCCAGGTGCGCGGCAGGAGTGTCGTGTGCGCCACGCGCTCGACGGCCAGGTCGGCGAGATCCCGCAGAGCCTGCCCCGCGCGCCGCACGCTGACGTCCCCTCGACGAACGGATCGCCGCAGAACCGATGTGATCTCCAGGTCTATGAGGTGCGGCGCGGCGAGTTCCTCTCCGCGTGCGCGGTCGCGCGCCTGCACTCCGTTGCCGTCATCATCGGCAAGCATCATCACCAGGAACGATGCATCGACGACGATCAACGTAGATCACGTTCCTCGCGGAGCTGCCGGACCACGAGACCGGCCGGGAGATGCCCGCCGCTCCGGTGCCCGATACGCTCGAGCACCTCGTCCACCGTCGGGCGTGCCGTAGCCCGCTCAATCCAGGTGAGCATGTACTCCTGCAGCGACTGCCCGGCAGCCGCCGCCCGCTGCCGGAGGACCGCGTGCGCTTCCTCCGGGACGTTCTTGATCTGGATCGTTGCCACGACTTCAGGATAGCGCCGTTGGCGCCAAAATGGCGCTCCCGTTTAGGCCGCCATGGGTGAGCCGCCACCCTCAGGCCAGGGCCAGCGCGATGGCGTGCAGGGCCAGCCCCACGCCGGCCCCCACCACCGTGCCGTTGATGCGGATGTACTGCAGGTCGCGGCCGAGGAGCAGCTCGAGCTGGCTGGACGTCTCGGCGGCGTCCCACCGCTCAATGGTCCCCGTCACCAGGCCGGCGAGCTCGTCGTGGAACTGGTCGGCGAGTGCCCTGGCCGCTGACTCGACCATACGCTCGAGGCCCTCCCCGAGACGGCGGTCTGATCCCAGGCGCTGGCCGACGGCAACCAGCGCGTCGGCGAGCCGGCGGCGCAGCTCAGACTCCGGGTCGGCCGCCTGGCTCCGCAGTACGCCCTTGGCCTGCCGCCACAGCGAGGAGGACCAGTCCCGCAGCTCGGCGCTACCGAGGACGTCGCGCTTGATGCGCTCCCCGCGCTCGCGCAGCTCCGGAGAGGTCTCGAGGCGGTCGGGGAGCCCGGCGATCCACGCCTCGAACTGATGCCGGGTCTCGTCGTCGGGGTCGCCGGCCATCGACGCCAGCCGCTGGCGCAGGCGGCTGTACAGGCGGTCGAAGACTCGCCGGTAGACCGCGTCGGGAACCCAGCGGGGTCTCTCGGCCTCGAACAGGGCGCGCAGCTCCGCCTGATGGTCGGCGAGATAGCGGTCGGCGGCGGACACGATGGTGTTGAACAGCTCGGCGTGGTGGCCTCCCGCGATGATGATCCGCAGGGCGCGCCCCGCCAGCGGCGCCACCTCGACGGCGTCCACCGCCCGGGCCAGTTCGGCGGTGAGCACGCGCTGGACATCCTCGTCGCGGAGAGCCTCGGCCACGTTGACCGCCAGATCGGCGGCGTGTCCGGCGAAGCGTGCGGCGTTGGCCTTGTCGGCCAGCCAGGCGGCCAGGCGTGAACCGAGGCGAGCGAAGCGGATCCGCTCGGCGAGCACGTCGGCGTTGAGGAAGTTCTCCTGCACGAACTGGCCGAGAGTGGCCGCGAACTGGTCCTTGCGCTCGACGATCACCGCGGTGTGCGGTATCGGCAGTCCCAGGGGGCGGCGGAACAGAGCCGTCACCGCGAACCAGTCCGCGACGCCGCCGACCATGGAGGCCTCGGCGCCGGCCTGCACGTAGCCGAGGAGAGTCCCGTGGGCGCCGGCCGCGGTCACGGCCACGAACAGCACCGCCACCGCCGCGAGGAGAGCGGTGGCCCGGCGGCGCGCGGCGGCCAGGCGGCGCGCCCGCAGCGCCGCCGATTCGCGGCCGCGTGCGCTCACCGGCGAAGCGGGCGTCGCGGCAGGTTCCATCAGGCGGTCAGCCTCGCTCTCCCAGGACAGGCCACGCCCGCGGGCGCGGCACGGATATGCGGCACAGATATAAGGAGCTACCGCCGGCTCTCGGACACATTCGCCATCGAGAGACCCGCGGCACGAGCGCGGCGGGCAACGCCGGCCTGGACGCGGTGCGGCCAGAGCGGGCCGCCGTAGATGAACCCGGTGTAGGCCTGCACCAGCGTGGCGCCCGCGGCGAGCCGCTCCCAGGCGTCGTCGGCGGTCTCGATGCCGCCGGCCGCGATCAGCACGAGGCGGTCGCCGGTGCGCGCGCGCAAGCGGCGCAGCACGGCGAGCGCGCGCGCCTTCAGCGGAGCCCCCGACATCCCGCCTGGACCGGCGGCGGCCACCGCCGCGGGATCCCGCAGCCCCTCCCGGGACACGGTCGTGTTGACCGCGACGATCCCGTCCAGCCCAAGGTCCATCGCGAGGTCCGCGATCGCGTCGATGTCGGCGTCCGCCAGATCCGGCGCGATCTTCACGAGCAGCGGCACCCGCCGCGCCGGCGGCCCGGCCCGCCGCTCCGCGACGGCCGCGTCCAGTTCCTTGCGCACCGCGAGCAGCAGCGGCCGCAGCCGCTCGGTCGCCTGCAGGTCGCGGAGCCCCGGCGTGTTCGGCGAGCTGACGTTGACCACCACGTAGTCGGCGACGCCGGCCACCAGCCGCGCGCTCGCCGCGTAGTCGGCGGCCGCCTGGTCCTCCGGCGCCGCCCTGGTCTTGCCGATGTTGACGCCGATCACCGGGCGCGGCCCGCGGATCGCGCGCAGCCGCGCCGCGGCCTCCGCCGCGCCGGAGTTGTTGAAGCCCATGCGGTTGACCAGCGCTCGTTCGGAAGAAAATCTGAACATCCGCGGCCGTGGATTGCCGGGCTGCGGCCGGGCGGTGACCGTGCCCACCTCAACGAACCCGAACCCGAGCGCGGCCAGCGCGCCGGCGCCGCGGCCGTCCTTGTCGAACCCCGCCGCCAGGCCGAGCGGGCCGGGAAAGTCGAGGCCGAGCGCGCGAACCCGCAGCACCGGGTCGCGCGGCGCCAGAAAACGGCGCAGCACCCACGCCCCGCCGGGCACGCCGGCCGCCGCGCGGATCAGCCAGAACCCCGCGGCGTGCGCCGTCTCCGGCGGAAGCCGGCGCAGCACCGCGGCGTACAGCACCCGGTACATCACGTCACCCCGTTCACCCTGTTCACACGACACCATTCACCGCCGACCCTGCTTTCCGCGACGCACGCCGGCGACCCTGCGTTTCCGCGGCGCACGCCGGCGACCCTGCGTTTCGCGGCGCTCCGTAGGCGCCCCTGCGTTTCCGCGACGCACCAGCGGCGGCCCTGCGTTTCCGCGACGCACCGCCGGCGGCCCTGCGTTCCGCGACGCACCGCCGGCGAACATGATCGCGGAACTTAGGGTGCCGTATGCGACCCCGCGCTTCCACCAAGCGTCATCGGCGCACAAGGTGGTGGAAACCAGGGGGCCTTCCTTATGGAGTGACGTTAACAATGAGACCTACGAGGTTTAAGAGCACTCGCGATCCGGCCAGCTCGCTGAGGAGTCCAGCCGGGCTCGAGAGCCTAGCTGCGGGTCAGGAGTTTAGCCGGGTCAGGAGTTTAGCCGGGTCAGGAGTTCAGCCCGGACTCGGGAGTCTAGCCGCGGCTCAGGCGGCGAACTCGGTGTCGCCGACGAAGGCGTCCCACAGGCCCGCGTAGACGCCGCCGGCGGCCAGGAGCTCATCGTGCGTCCCGGTCTCGGCGATGCGCCCGCCGTCCATGACCACGATCCGGTCGGCGCGCGCCGCCGTGCTGAGCCGGTGCGCGACGACGATCGTCGTGCGGCTCGAGGTGAGCTGGCGGGTGGCCCTGGTCACGGCCGCCTCCGACGCCAGGTCCAGCGCCGCGGTCGCCTCGTCGAGCAGCAGGATGTCCGGGTCCGCGAGCTGCGCCCTGGCCAGCGCGATGAGCTGGCGCTGGCCCGCGGACAGGTTGCGGCCGCGTTCGGAAACCGGGTGGTGGTAACCGCCCGGCAGCCGCGCGATCATGTCGTGCGCGCCCACCGCCCGCGCGGCCGCCTCGACCGAGGCGCCGGGCGCATCGGGGCGGGCGTACGCGATCGCGTCCCTGACGGTGCCCGCGAACAGGTAGGACTCCTGCGGCACGACGCCCAGCCGGTGCCGGTACCCGGCGAGGCCGAACGAGCGCACGTCGGTCCCGTCGACCAGCACCGCGCCGCTGGTGACGTCGTAGAACCGCGCGATCAGCTTGACGATCGTCGACTTGCCGGCGCCGGTCTGGCCGACCAGGGCGACGGTCTCGCCCGGCCGCACGGTGAGGCTCACGCCCGCGATCGCCTCGCCGGTGCCGGGGCCGTAGCTGAAGTGGACGTCGCGCAGTTCGATGCGGCCGTCCAGCCTGGTAACAGGCACCGGCGAGGCGGGTTCGGGCGTGGACGTGCGCAGCCGGAGCAGCTCCTTGATCCGCCCCAGTCCGACCATCGCCTGCTGGTATCCGTCGAACACCTGGGAGAGCTGCTGGATCGGCGAGAACACCATGTCGATGTACAGCAGGTAGGCGATCAGCGCGCCCGCCGTCAGCGCCCCGGCCCGCACCTGGCCCACGGCCAGCACCAGCACGAGCGCCCCGGCCAGCGTGGACAGGGTCTGAACGAACGGGAAGTACAGCGCGATGTACCGCTGCGCGCGCAGCCGGGAGGTCCGGTAGGCGTCGCTGCGCCCGGCGAACCGCGCGAAGTTCTCCCCCTCCCGCCGGAACGCCTGGGTCACCCGCAGGCCGGCGACGTTCTCCGCCAGGTCGGCGTTGACCACGCTGACCTTCTCCCGCGCCTCGGCGTAGGCGCGCGACGACTTGGCCCTGAAGATCGCGGTGGCGGCCGCGAGCACCGGGACGATCGTCAGCACGACCAGGCCGAGCCGCAGGTTGATGATCAGCAGCGCGGCGAGTACGCCGAAGAACGTCAGCACCGCGTTCACCATCGTGATGAGCCCGGTCTGCAGGAACGTCGACAGAGCGTCCACGTCCGTCGTCATCCTCGTCATGATGCGGCCCGACAGCTCGCGTTCGTAGTAGTCGAGGCCCAGCCGCTGGAGCTGCGCGAAGATCTTCACCCGCAGCGTGTACAGCAGCCGCTCGCCGTTCCTGCCGACCACCATAATCTCGCCGATGTTGACCAGCCAGTCGGCGAACACGATGGCCAGCCCGGCCAGCGCCATGATCATCACGGCGCCGAGCGCCTTCACCTGTACGCCGTGGTCGATCCCGCCGCGGACCAGCGCGGGCAGCGCGATGCCGGACAGCGTGTCGAGGCCGTCGAGCACCAGCCCGGCGATGAGCGCGACCAGCAGCGGCCGCAGCAGCTTGCGCAGCGTGAACTTCGGGTCACCGGCCCGAGCCTGAGCCTGGTCGACGCGCGGCACGTCGCGCGCCGGGGGTAGCGCGGCGACGCGGGCGAGCAGCTCGGGGCTCGGCGGGATCGAGCCGATCATGCCGTCGAAGTGCCCGCCGCCGGCCCGGGCGGCCCGGGCCGCCTGACCGCCGCGGCCGATGGCGGCGTTCCCCGCCGGCGCGGGTGGCGCGGCCGTTGCCCGCTCGTAGTAGCCGAGTTCCCCGGCGTCGATGCCCTCCGCGTCGTCGCCGGGACCGGAGATCAGCATCCGGTACAGCGGGCAGCGCAGCGCCAGTTCCTCGTGTGTGCCCACGTCCGCGACCGTGCCCTGGTCGGTCAGCACCGCGATGCGGTCCGCCAGGTTGAGCGTCGAGCGCCGGTGGGCGATCAGCAGCGTCGTCCGCCCGCGCATCACGCGGTGCAGCGTGGCGTGGATCTCGGCCTCGATGCGCGGGTCGACCGCGGAGGTGGCGTCGTCGAGCAGCAGCAGCCGGGGATTTGTGATCAGCGCCCGGGCGAGCGCCACCCGCTGCCGCTGCCCGCCGGAGAGCGTCAGCCCCTGTTCGCCGATGACGGTGTCGTAGCCCTGCGGGAGCCCGGTGATGAACTCGTCCGCCTCCGCGGCCCTGGCGGCGGCGGCGACCTGCTGATGCGTCGCGTCCGGGCGGCCGTAGGCGATGTTGGCGCGCACCGTGTCGGAGAACAGGAAGCTGTCCTCCATGACCAGCCCGATCGCCGAGCGCAGCGAGTCCTGGGTGACGTCCCGGACGTCGTGGCCGCCGACCCGCACCGCGCCGCCGCGCACGTCGTAGAAGCGGGGCAGCAGCAGCGACAGGGTGGACTTGCCCGACCCGGACGCGCCGATGACCGCGAGCGTCTCGCCGGGCTCGACGGCGAGCGACAGCCCGCGCAGCACCGGCTGCGAGGGGACATAGCCGAACTTCACGTCGTCGAACTCGATCCCGCTGGCGTCCGCAGGCAGTTCGATGGCGTCCGGCTTGTCGGTGATCACCGGGCGGGAGTCGATGACCTCGAACACCCGGATGACGCTGGCGCGCGCCTCCTGGCCGATCGTGACCAGGCTGGTGAGCACCCGCACCGGCCCGGTCAGCTGCGCCAGGTAGGCGGAGAACGCCAGGAACGTGCCGAGCGTGATCGAGCCACGGATGGCCAGCCACCCGCCGAACGCCAGCACCCCCACCAGGCCCAGGTAGGGGATCGCGGTCAGCGCGGGATTGTAGCGCGCGGTGAGCCGGATCATCCGCAGCCGGGAGGCGAACAGGTCCTCGCTGGCGGCCTCCAGCCGCCGCATCTCCTGCTCCTCCTGGCCGAAGCCCTTGACCACCCGGACTCCGCCGATGGCCTCGTCCACGATCCCCGCGACGTCGCCGACCTGCTGCTGCGCGTGCCAGCTCGCGGGGAACAGCCTCTTCCGCGAGGCCAGCGCGATCAGCCACAGCGCGGGCGCCACCGCGACCGCGACCAGGGCGAGCGGCGGCGAGAGGGCCACCATGATCACAAGCGAGAAGACGAACAGGATCACGCTGCCGAACGTCAGTGGCACCATGCTGAGCAGGCCCTGCACCATGTTCAGGTCGGAGATCGACCGGCCGACAAGCTGGCCGGTGTGTATCTCGTCCTGGCGCGCGCCGTCCAGCCTGGACAGCGAGCCGAACAGCTCGGTGCGCATCTCGTGCTGGACGTCGAGCGACACCCGGCCGCCGAGGTAACGGCGCAGGTAGATGCCGCCGAAGTTGATCACCGCCGCGATGACGAGCAGCGTGGCCAGCGGCCAGACCGAATCCTTGCGCGCCAGGATGACGTCGTCGATGATGACCCGCTGGACAAGCGGGATCGCCAGCGTGGCCAGTGTGGCGATGAGCGAGCCGCCGATGGCCAGCATGACGTCGCGGCGATAGCGCCAGCAGTATCCGGCAAGGCGCCGGACCCACCGGCTTTCGTTGCTGTTCGTGCCGCTGTTTTCGCTCATCCGTCCAGAAATCGTCGTGGCGGCGGTACCGCCCGTCCGAAGGCCCCTGCGAGGTTTCCGGTGCCGTCGGGATAACAAGAACGGGCCGTGGTTTCTTTCCTAAGCTAACGATTTTCCTTGCGCGCGGCCGGTACGCCACGCGCGTCAGATCCCCCCGAATGTCGGCGGTTATCGCTATCGTCCGGGGCCATGAGGCTGCTGCATACCTCGGACTGGCACCTCGGCCGGTCGCTGCACCGCGCGGATCTGCGCGATGCCCAGCGGGCGTTCCTGGAGCACCTCGTGGACGTGGTGCGCTCGGAGCGGATCGACGTGGTGCTCGTCGCGGGCGACGTGTACGACAGGGCGGTGCCGCCCGTCGACGCGGTGGCGCTGTGCGAGGAGGCGCTGGTCCGGCTCCGCGACGCCGGCGCCAGGGTCGTGCTGACCAGCGGCAACCATGACTCCGCGCGCAGGCTCGGGTTCGGCGGCCCGCTGATCGACGCGGCCGGCGTGCACCTGCGCACCCGCCCCGCCGCGGCGGCGGATCCGGTGCTGCTGACGGATTCCCACGGCGAGGTGGCGGTCTACGGCGTGCCGTACCTCGAGCCCGCGGCCGCCGAGTGCTCCGAGCGCAGCCACACCGGCGTGCTCGGCGAGGCCGTCGCCCGGATCCGGGCCGATGCCGCGGCCCGCGGCGTGGCGCGCACGGTGGTGCTCGCGCACGGCTGGGTCGCGGGCGGCACGGTCAGCGAGTCCGAGCGCGACATCTCGGTCGGGGGGGTGGGCCAGGTCCCGGTCTCGCTCTTCGACGGGTTCAGCTACGTCGCGCTCGGCCACCTGCACGGCCAGCAGACGCTCGCGGAGCACCTCCGGTACAGCGGCTCGCCCCTGCCGTACTCGTTCTCCGAGGCCAGCCACCGCAAGGGCAGCTGGCTTATCGAGCTGGGCCCGCGCGGCGTCACGCATGCCGAGCGCGTGCCCGCGCCCGTCTACCGGCGGCTCACGGTGCTGCGCGGCACGCTCGACGGCCTGCTCGCCACGCCCCCCGGGCACGAAGACGACTTCCTGTCGGTGACGCTGACCGACACCAGCCGGCCGGAGGCGGCGATGGACAAGCTGCGCGCCCGCTTCCCGCACGTCCTGGTGCTCGCCTTCGAGCCCGAGGGCGCGGCCGCCGACGGCCGCAGTTACCGCGCGCGGGTCGCCGGGCGCGACGACCTGGGGATAGCGGCCGAATTCGTCCGCCACGTGCGAAACGCGCCGCCGACACAAGGCGAGCACGCCCTGCTCGTGGCGGCGTTCGAGGCCGTGCGGGCCGGCGAGACCGCCGAGGCCCGCTGATGCGGCCGCACCGGCTGGAGGTGACCGCGTTCGGCGCGTTCGCCGCGACGTCGGCGGTCCGCTTCGATGACCTCGAAGGGCTCTTCCTGCTGCACGGCGAGACCGGAGCCGGGAAGACCACGCTGCTCGACGCGATCGCGTTCGCGCTCTACGGCCGGGTGCCCGGCGAGCGCGGCAAGACGCGCCGGCTCCGCTCCGATCACGCCCCCGCCGGCCGGCGGACCGAGGTCCGGCTGGAGGCCACGGTCGGCGGCCGGCGGCTGCGCATCACCCGCAGCCCGGAGCAGGAACGCCCGAGGAAATCAGGCGAAGGAATGACTACCGAACGGGCGCGGGTGCTTCTGGAGGAATGCCTGGGCGACGGCACGTGGCAGACGAAGTCCACGCGTGCCGGTGAGGCGGACGCCGAGATCGCCGACCTGATGGGGATGTCCGCGGAGCAGTTCTTCCAGGTGGTGCTGCTGCCGCAGGGGCAGTTCGCGCAGTTCCTGCACTCGGATGCGGAGGCCAGGGCCCGGCTTCTGCAGCGGCTGTTCGGCACCGACCGGTTCCGCGCGGTCGAGGACTGGCTGGCCGAGCGGCGGCGGTCCACCGCCGCCGAGGTCGCGGCCGCGGAGGAGGGCGTGGACGTGCTGACCGCCCAGGTGGCGCAGGCGGCGGGCGTCCCGGTCCCCGATGGTCCCCCGGAGAATGAGCCCGGGCCCGCGGACCCGGGGACCTCCCCGGCCACGCTGCCGGGGAACTTGCCCGCGGACCCGGGAGCGTGTAAACCTCCCACCTCCCCGGGCCAGCGGCCGCTAAACGCCCAGCATGATCATCTCTTCGCCGCGCCGCCCGATAATTCCTCCGGAGCGTCCTCACCGGAGGCCGCTTCGTTCGCCTCGTCACCGGAGGCCGCTTCGTTCACCCGGTCACCGGAGGCCGCTTCGTTTGCCCCCTCATCACAAGGCGTTTCTTCCGCCCCCTCATCACAAGGCGCTTCTTCCATCCCCTCATCCGAGAACCGGTGGCAGCGCGCATGGGCCGCCGGCCTGCTCGCGGCCGCGGAAGCCGAGCGCGACGCGACAGCGGCGGTTGCCAGGGAGCGCTCACGGGAGCTGAAGGCGGCGCTTCGGGCGCAGCGCGCCGCGGAGCTCCTGGTGGACAGGCAGCACCGCCGCGCCGACGCGCTGCGCCGCGATGGCGAGCTTCGCCTGGCCGCCCCCGGCATCGAGCTGCTGCGCGCCGAGCTGGACGCCGCGGAGCGGGCGGCCGGGGTGGCGCCGGTCCAGGACGAGGCCGAGCGGGCCGCTGACGCGGCCGGCGCGGCCCGCCAGGCCGAGCAGGATTCGCGCGCCGCGCTCGGGGCCGATGCCGCCGCCCTCCGGGTCGCCGGCGCGGCGGGACTGCGCGCGGCCGTGCAGCAGCGCCGGGAGCAGCTCGGGCGGCTGGAGGCGCTGCGCGCCGTGGCGCTGCAGGCCGCCGACGAGGAGGAAGCGGCCGCCGCGGCCCGCGCACAGGCGAATGCGCTGGCCGCCGCGCTGGAGGCGCTCCACGTCGAGACAGCGCGATTCGCCGGGCAGCGAGGACACGCGGCCGCCGCGCGCGACGCGGCGAGCCAGGCGCAGGCGGATCTGCCCGACGCGCGCGCCGAAGCCGGCAGGTACCGGCGGGCCGCGAACGATGCCGCCGAGCTGGCCAGTACTCTCGCGGAGCGGGAACGCCTGCACGAGGCGCACCTGTCCGCGCGGGAGACGTCGCTCACGCTTCGCGAGGAGGCGCAGCGCCTGCGCGAAGCGCGTTTCGACGGCATGCGAGCGGAACTCGCCGCCGCGCTGGTCGACGGCACCCCGTGCCCGGTGTGCGGCTCGCTCGACCACCCCGATCTGTGCGAGCTGAGCGGCGAGCGGGTCAGCCGGGAACGGGAGGAGCAGGCGGTCGCGGCCGCCGAGGACGCGGCCGGCAGGGCCGACGAGTCAGGCCAGCGGGTGGCCGCGGCGGACGCGCTGATCGAGAAGCTCGTTCAGCGGCTCGCCGCCGACGGGTTCACGGCACCGGACGCCGGAGCTCTCGCGGCTGACGCCGGCCGGCTGGAGGCCGAAGCCGCCCGGCTGGAGGCGGACGCCGGCCGGGTGGCCGCGGCCGCCGCCGAACTGGGCGATCGCCAGGCGGTGCTCGACGATCTCGACGCCGCCCTCGCGCGGGCGGAAAAGGCCAAAGTCGAACTGGCTGAGCAGCGCATCGCCGCCGACGGTGAGGCCGCCGGAGCGCAGCGGCGTGCCGCCGAATGCCGCGACTCACTGCGCGCCGAGCTCGGCGGCGCACCCGACCTGGACAGCGCGGTGACGGCGGTGCGGCGGCTCGCGGACGCCCTGACCGCCGCCGCGGCCGCCGCGGACGAGACGGCGCGCGCCGCGGCCGCGGCGCGCGAAGCGGGGGAAAGAGCGGCGCGGGCGGCGGCGGACGCCGGATTCGCCGGCCCGGAGGCGGCACGCGAGGCCCTTCGGGATACCGAATGGCGGCGGCGGTCGGCGGACCGGATCGCCGGGCACGAAGCGGAAGCGAAGGCGGTCGCCGGGCTGCTGGCCGCCCCGGACCTGGACGTCCCCCTGGAGCCGCCCGCCGCGGTGGAGGAGACCGCCGAAGCGGTCGCGGCCGCCCAGGAGGCCCATGACGCGGCGCTGGAGGCCGCCAGCCGGGCCGACCTGCGGGCCGAACAGCTCACCGGCCTCGTGCCCAGGCTGGGCGAGGCCCTTGCCGCGCTGGAACCGCTGACCGCGCGTGCCGCCGAGGCGCGCCGCCTGGCCGACCTCGCGGCCGGCCAGGGCGCGAACACGCTGCGGATGACGCTCTCGTCCTTCGTGCTCGCCGCGCGGCTGGAGGAGGTCGCGGCGGCGGCCAGCCAGCGGCTGCTGACGATGACGGCCGGACGGTACTCGCTGGTGCACACCGACGCCCGGCGCGGCGGCGGCCGCGCCGGGCTCGGCCTGCTCGCCTGCGACTCGTGGACCGGGCTCGACCGGGACACCAGCACGCTGTCCGGCGGCGAGACGTTCCTCGCCAGCCTGGCGCTCGCCCTCGGCCTCGCGGACGTGGTGACCGCCGAGGCCGCGGGCACCCCGATGGAGGCGCTGTTCGTCGACGAGGGGTTCGGCACCCTGGACGAGGACACCCTCGACGAGGTCATGAACGTCCTCGACGGCCTGCGCGAGGGCGGCCGGATCGTCGGCATCGTCAGCCATGTCGCCGAGCTCCGCCAGCGCATCCCCGCCCAGGTCCGCGTCCTCAAAGGCCACCACGGCAGCCGCGTCGAGCTCATCCCCGGCTGAGCGTCCGGGCGCGCAAGCGCGCGTCATGCCAGGCTTTCCTCGATGAAGCTGAAGGTGAGCTCCTCGAGGTGATGCCGGGTGGCGCCGGGGATGTCACGAAGGGGTCCCTGCCCGGTGAGCATCGCCAGCCCGTGCACCGTGGACCAGATGGGGTACTCGATGCCGTCTCGGCGCCGCCGGTCGAGTAGCCCGGCGTCGACCAGTTCGTCGAGTACGGTGCGGAGCTGGCCCAGGGGCATGCGGTCGCGCCCGGTTCCGTCGTCCGGAGCGCCGTAGGCGTGCCGCTGCGGCAGGGCGAATGCGGTCGCGAACAGCCCCGGTTCCTCGTGAGCGAACTCCAGGTACGCCGCACCGATCGCGCCCAGCCGCTGACGGGCCGCGGCGGGATCGCCGTGCTTGCCGGGCACCCGTGCGACGCCCGCGGCCATCCGGCTGGCGAGCTCCTGCATGGCCGCCGCGGAGACCGCGGCGAGGAGCTCGTCGCGGTCGGCGAAGTGCCGGTAGGCGGCGTTGGGCACCACGCCCACCATCCGTGTCGCTTCCCGGAGCACGACCGCCTCGGGGCCGCCGGTCCGGGCCAGCTCCAGGCCCGCGGCGACCAGGCCGTCGCGGACGGCGCCCCGCGGCCGTCGCCGCCGCTCCGCTCCGCGCATCTCCGCTGCTGATCGACTGGCCGTCACGACGGCAGGATAACAAAGTGGACAGCGTCCACCAGTTCCGCTATTGTGTACAGTGTCCACTAATGACCAGGGAGGCTCGCGATGAGCGGGAACAGAACAGCAGGTTTGCCGCGGCAGGACCAGCCGCTGGTGACGGCGGCGGAGTGGTTCGCCGGCGGCCAGCGGATATGGTACGACCCGGGATCCGCGCGCGTACTGACCGAGCAGGAAGCCGCCGCCACGCCGGGCACGCTGCGGGTTTTCGAGCGCGTGGCCGCCGCCGGGCAGGACCCGGACGCTGTGTGGCTCACAATGCTGCCCGGGTTCCCGGATGGCTCTTACGGCTGGACCCAGGTGGACCGGATGCTCGGCGACCTTGGCCCGCGACTCTATGTGGAGCCGGTAGGGCAGGGTGACTCGGACAAGCCCCGGGACTACCCGTACTCCACCGTCGAGCGCGCGGACCTGGTCGAGGCGCTGTGGCGGCACCACGATGTGCGCCGCACCGTCGTCGTCACGTTCGACTACACCTCGCTCGCGCTGCTGGAGGTACTTCGCCGTCAGCTCGAGCGGACCGCCTCCCGCGACATCGCCAGCGACACCGCCAGGCCGGTGATCGCGGCCGCGCTCATGGTGAACGGTGGCCTGTTCGCCGACGCGCACACGCATCCGTGGCAGGGCACGCCGCTGCTGCGCACGTCGCTGGGGGCCCTCGCGATGCGGGGATGGCAGCGCTCGCCGCGCGCGTTCGGCACGGGCTGGAAGCGGGCACGCGTGTACTCCCGCGACTACCATCCCGCCCCGGCCGAGCTCGCCGAGCTGTGGTCGGCGATCAGCCGGCGGGACGGAGCGGCGTTCGCCCACAACGCGGCGGGATTCGTTGCCGAGCACCGCCGGCACGCACGGCGCTGGGATCTCGCCGCGATCGCCCGCGAGCTGGACGGCGCGGTCGCCCTCTACGTCGGCGGCAGCGAGGAGGACCCCTACGAGCACCGGCAGATCGCGGCCACCCGCGAGCGCGTGCCCGGAGCCCAGGTCCTCACGTTCCCCGGCGGCCACCTCACCACCAGCGAGCACCCGGACCGCCTCGCCGCGGCGATCCGCGAGGTCGCGGCCCGCCACGGCGTGGGCACCCCATCCCGTTGCCCATGATCCCCGTCCCGAGCAGCGCCACCGAAGGCACCAGGTCACCGGCCTGTGTCCGCTGCGCCAGCGCTCCTGTTTCACCACTTTCACCGCGCTCCGCCAACCGGTATCTGCCCGCCCCCGGTTTGGACGGCCGGCCGGGTACGGCGCACCATGGGGTATATGCGTGTTTTCGCCCGGTGGGCCGGCATGAGCCCGCGGCGGCGAACCCTGCTCTCCGCACTGGCCCTGGCGGTGGCGGCCGCGGGGATCGCCGGCGGCATCGAGGCGGCAGCGGGCAGCCAGCCCGCTGCGATGCCCAGCTCGTCGCGCCCGGGTGCCGTGCTTCTGGTGCCGGGCTACGGCGGGTCGACCGCGGCGCTGGACGTGCTGGCGGCGAGGATCCGGCGGACGGGCCTGCCCGCAACCGTCGTGCACCTGGCCGGCGACGGCACCGGCGACCTGCGGGCGCAGGCCGGCGTGCTCAACGGCTACGTGAACCAGGCGCTGCGCGCGGGCTCCGGGCCGGTCACCGTCATCGGCTACTCCGCGGGCGGCGTCGTGGCGTGGCTGTGGGACGTCACCTACGACGGCCCGGCGCGCGCCGCACGCATCATCACGCTCGGCTCCCCGCTGCACGGCGCCAACCTCGCGACCATAGGCACCGTGGTAGCCCCGGACGTGTGCCCGGCCGCGTGCCAGGAACTGGTGCCCGGGAGCAGCCTGCTCACCTGGCTCCAGCAGCTGCCCAGGCGGGACCGCCCACCGTGGCTGTCGCTCTGGACGACCAACGACCAGGTTGTGCAGCCTCCGGACTCGGCTCGCCTGCCCGGCGCGGTGAACGTGTCCCTGCAGTCCGTCTGCCGGGACGCGGTCATCGGCCACAGCGACCTCCCCACATCCCCCTTGGTAGTGGGCATCGTCCTGCGCACCCTGGCCACCAGGCACCTCACCGCCCCGCCGGCCACCGACTGCAACTCCCTCCTAGCCCTAGGCAGCTTATCCACATGATCATGTGTCAAAATGCCGGCTCCACCCCCCACCCCGGCCATCCGCTCCCTGACGTCGATGGTGGAGCGCGAGCATCAGCGCCTCAGGCGGTGATGTCCTTGGTGGCGAAGTTCGCCCAGGCGGCGCCCAGGAACACCACGACGTAGACCGCCTGGATGCCGAACCCCCGGTCGATGTCGCGCCACAGTATCGGCTGGCGGAAGAAGTCGATCCAGGCCAGCCAGTAGCGCGTCGGCAGGTACGGCTGGACGACCGCCGCCGCGTTCAGCGTCACCAGCACCTCGCTGCCCACGAGCGTGGCGAGCGCGCCCATCGCGGCGCCGATCGCCGAGTCGGTGACGGTGGAAAGGAACAGCGCTATCGCGGCGACCCCGAGCATGGACACGGTGATGAACGCGACCGTGCCGATGACCCGCTCGGCGAGCTGCAGCACGGTCAGCGGCGCGCCCGACAGCGAGGTCACCGCCCCGCCGGCGGACAGGCCCGCGGTGGGCGCGCCCCCCGCCCCGGGAGCGATCGAGCCGGAAATGCCGCTGCCCGGCGACTCGCCGACCGCGGCCGCGCGGGACGGGCCGAGGATGAGCACACCCGTGGCGTACGACGTCAGCGTGACGGCGACGATGGCGAACAGCACGAACGCGATCACCGCGATGAGCTTGGCGACCAGCAGCCTGGTCCGCCCCACCGGCCTGGCCAGCAGGTAGCGCAGCGTGCCGCCGGTGGCCTCGCCCGCGATCGAGTCGCCGGCCACGATCGCCACCGCAACCGGCAGGAACACCGGCAGCACCAGGGCGAGGGCGGCCGCCGGGTAGAGCTGGCCGTCCTGCAGCACCGCCGAAAGGAACGCGCTGCCCTGCCCGGGCGGCGGCACCAGGTGCGTGGTCGCGACGAAGATGGCGACGATGAGCGGCAGCGCGCAGATCAGCCCGGCCGTGATCCAGGTGCGCGGCCGCCGGAACAGCTTGAACAGCTCGACCCCGATCATGCGCCCGGCACCTCATGACCGGTGCCCCTTGGTGAGGGGGAGGGGGTGCTGGGGGAGGGGGAGCGCGGAGGCGAGGGCGGCGAGGTGCCGCCCCCGCCGCCGAACTGGTCGGAGCCGGCGCCGGTGACCTCCAGGACGACCTCCTCGAGCGTCCGCCGCTGCTGCGCTATCGACGCGACGCGCACCCCCTCGCCGACCAGCCGGGCGTTCAGGCCGGCCGGGTCGGGATCGCGCACGACCAGGTGCGGCCCGTCGCGGCGCTCGACGTGGCCGTCGAGGAGCGCCAGCGCTCGTTCGGCATCCTGGGTTTCGACCAGGACGCGGCCGGTCGGCTTTTGCAGCTCCGCCAGCGACTCCTGCAGCACGAGCCGGCCGTGGTCCAGCACGCCCACCCGGGTGCACAGCGCGGAGACCTCGCCCAGCAAGTGGCTGGACAGGAAGACGGTCACCCCCGCGGAGTTCAGCTCGATGAGCAGGTCCCGGATGTCCTTGATGCCGCGCGGGTCGAGGCCGTTGCCCGGCTCGTCCAGGACGAGCAGCCGGGGCCGGCGCACCAGCGCGGCGGCCAGGCCCAGCCGCTGCCGCATGCCCAGCGAGTACGCCTTGACCGGCCGCCGGTCGATGCCGGCGAGCCCGACCCGTTCCAGCGCCTCCTCTATCCGCGCCCGCCGGGTGCGCCGCGAGCCGCCGGGCCCCGCGGCGTCGAGCAGCCGGAGGTTCGCCCGCCCGGACAGGTGCGGGTAGGCGGCGGGCTCCTCGATCAGCGCGCCGATGTCCGGCAGCGCCCGGCCGGCGTGCCGGGGAATCCGCTGGCCTAGCACGGTGATCTCGCCGCTGGTGGCGTACACCAGGCCGAGGAGCATCCGGACGAGCGTGGTCTTGCCGCTGCCGTTCGGGCCGAGCAGGCCGTAGCGATCGCCTTCGCGGACCTCGAGCCCGACCGAGCACACGGCCTCGACGTGCCCGAACCGCTTGGTGAGCGCGCGCGTGGTGATCATAGTCCCAGGTTGTCCTGATCCGGTTTCGCCGCGAGCGCCGCGGCCGCCCGCTCCAGGGTGTCCTTGCCGACGAGTCCGGCCAGCAGGAACGTGTCCCGTGAGCGGAAGGGGTGCATGAGTATCAGGTTGACCAGCGGCGCGCTGGCAAGCACGCCGACCCCGTTGGGATCCGTCAGCCACGCGCCGCCGGCGGAGCGCGCGTCGTTCAGCAACGTCAGGCCGGTGCCGCCGCGGAAGGTGAGGACGACGAACGTCGCCAGGCCGCCGCCGTAGACGCCGACCTCGCCGTACTGCTGCGGTGACGGCCGCCTGGGCAGCCCGGCGAGGCTGCCGGGCAGCACCTCCGGGTCGAGGTTGTGCAGCACGCTGGTGAGGTTGCTCGCGGTCGTGACCGAGTACCCGGTGCCCGGCCCGCGCCGCGGTGTCAGCACCCCCGGGTCCGGGCGCCAGGGGCTGACCTGCAGGAACTGGGTCTCGAGCGCGGGAACCCGGGAGCTGCGGGACAAGATCTCGACGCGCAGCGGCAGGCCGGTCGCCGGGTCGGCCCAGATGTCCACCTGCCCGATGGTGGACGCCGGGCTGGCCGGGACGATCCGCAGCCCGGCGGCGCCGCGCCCGGCCACCCGCTGCGGGGGAAGCAGGCTGAGCTTCGCGCGCGGGCCCGCCTCGTTCAGCAGCCGGATGGCGAGCGCGGGCGGCACCAGGTCATCCGGCTGCGGCAGCCGTACCGCCGGCTGGCCGTTGACCCTGGTCAGCAGCTGGGTCCCGGAATCCCACAGGTAGCCGGTGCCGCCGAGCTGGTACTGGTCGCGCTCGGCGACGTCGGACAGCACGTCGACCCGCCAGCGGTCCGGCGCCGCCTGCCAGACGCGCATCCGGGTCACCCCGTCGAGCAGGTCGGTCAGGTTCTGCAGGCCCTCCAGGGACGGCAGGCCGAACGTCGCGTCGCTCTCCGCGTACCCGGCGTAGGCCAGCGGCGCGGAGCCGAGAATCCGCTCCCGCAACCCGAAAGGCGTCAGCCGGGGCACGGACACCGGCAGCGCGCTGGCCAGCACCGGAAGACAGCACAGCACGGCCACGCCGCCCACGACGACCAGCCAGCGCCACCTGGCCCGCACGCGGATCACCCGTTTTGCCCTAGCCGCACCCAATAACGATACGATAACTGCGCGCGTCGCCGCCCCGGCCGCCCCGCGTCGCCGCCCGGCGTCCGCATGGTGATCACCTGCGAAAATTTCGGCACGGGGGTCTCGTCCTCGCGGCCCGGCTTTATTACGATCGGGCATTGAGAAGCTGAGTGCCGAGAAGCGAAACCCCTGACTGACCGCCCGGGGGACGGCGGACAGGTGCGTCAGGTCCGAAAGGAGAAGGGGTTCGTCATGACCGTCCCTGCCGTCCGGCGGATCGTCGTCGGAGTGGATGGCTCCGCCGAGTCCGCTGCCGCGCTGCGCTGGGCCTGCCGTGAGGCGTGCCTGCGCGGGGCCGAGGTTCACGCGGTCCACGCCTGGGAGGCGCCCTGCCACAGCGTGGCCAGTTACGCGGTGCCCGCGCAGGCGCCGCCGCCGAGTGCCGAAGCGCCGGGTCCCGAGTCGCTGCGGGGCCTCGTGCCCGACGACGCCGTCGGCATCCGGATCCGTACCGAGGTGGCCGAAGGCCTGGCCGCGCGCGTTCTGCTGGACCGGTGCGCCGGCGCCGACATGCTCGTCCTCGGCAGCGCCGGCGACACGCCCGGCTCCCTGCGCGCCGCGGGCCCGGTCATCCGTGCCTGCCTGCGCCGCGCCGTGTGCCCGGTCGTGGTCATCAGCGCGCCCTCCGGTCCCGCCATGCCCGCCCACGCGAGCGCGCGCGCATCCGGGGAGGGGTCTCGCTCGCCGGCCGGCGCGTACGTGTAGCCAATGCCGCTCTGTGCGCCTGGCCCTCGCCGGTCTGAGCGTCCAGCCACCCGCCGCGCGCCTCCCCGGCCGCGCGATGCTCTGCCGGGGTGCACAGTAGTGGTTATGGAGCAATCGCTGGAGGAGCCGAGCGTCGTCCGCAACGAGGACAAGTCCAGGTTCGAGATCTATGCCGGCGACGAGCTCGCCGGCTTCGTGCAGTACCGCACCGACGGGCAGGTCATCGAGCTCGTGCACACCGAGGTCGGCCCCCGGTTCCAGGGCGAGGGCCTGGCCGGGAAGCTGGCGCGGGCCAGCCTCGACGCCGCCCGGGCGGCGAACCTCGCCGTGCTGCCGTACTGCCCGTACATCAACCGCTGGCTCATCCGGCACCCGGATTACGCGGACCTGGTGCCGGCGGACGAGCGCGCCCGGTTCGGCCTGTAGTAAAACCTCAACTGTCCCCCCATCCTGCCGGAGGTGCCGTGACGCGGGTATGGCTGCCCGAGCCAGCGCAGAAGACCGGCGGCCTGCCCGAGGGCATGGTCGCGGACGTCTGGACGGGCGGCGAGCCGCTGCCCGGCTCGGCGGACGAGGTCGAGGTGATCGTGCTCCCGTTCGGTGTGCCCGAACAACTGGTGGCGAAAGTGGCCAGGCTGCCCCGCCTGCGGCTGATGCAGCTCATGTCGGCGGGCGCGGAGAAGATCATCCCGCACATCCCGCCCGGCGTGACGCTGTGCAACGCCAGGGGGGCGCACGACCCGGCGGTCGCCGAGTGGATCGTCGGCGTCATCATCGCGGAGCTGCGCGGCTTTCCACGAGCCCTGGCGGCCCAGCGGGAGGGCCGCTGGGATTTCGCGCCGGCCCAGTCGGTCGCCGGAAAGCACGTGCTGATCGTGGGGTACGGATCGATCGGCGCGGCCACCGAGCGCCGGCTCGACGGCTTCGGCGTGACCATCGAGCGGATCGCCAGGCACGCGCGGCCCGGGGTGCTGGGCATGGAGGAACTGCCGGCCGCGCTGCCGCGCGCCGACGTGGTGATCCTGCTGGTGCCGGTCACCCCGGAGACCACGTCGCTGGCCGACGCCAAGTTCCTCGCCGCGATGAAGGACGGCGCCCTGCTGGTCAACGCGGCTCGCGGCGCGGTCGTCGACACCGGCGCGCTGCTCGCGGAACTGAGCTCGGGCCGCATCCGCGCCGCGCTCGACGTGACCGACCCCGAGCCGCTGCCCGAGGGCCACCCGCTGTGGTCCGCGCCCGGCCTGCTGCTCACCCCGCACATCGCCGGCGCCGTGGCCGAGGCACGGCCGCGCGCGTACGCGATCGTCCGCGCCCAGCTCGCACGGTACGCCGCCGGGGAACCGCTGGAGAACATCGTCAACGACCGCGGCTATTGAAGGCGTAGATATACATATACAGAACGGGCGGTGGTTCCCATGTCACAGAATCCGGAATCCTTCCTCCGTGCCATGGCCGCCCCCCTGGCCCTGGCCCGGGAGGGAGACCCGCTCCCGGTCGTGCGGTTCAGCCTCGAGGCGGTGGCCAACGCGTTCATGGTGCTCGGGCTGCTGCCCGCGGCGCGCGCGGAGGAGATCCTCGCCGCGCAGCGGCCGGCGCTCGAAGCCGCCGGCTTCCAGGTGGCGCTGCCGATCGGTGAGCTGACCGTCACGCCCGAAACGCGCCGCCTCCTGGCGGCGCGGGCCGCCGGCGCGGACGGCCCGCGCAGGACCCCGCTGGCGGTCGCCGCCGGTCCCGTTCGCTGCCGGCTCGGCGGCCACGACCTCACCATCACGTCGGCCACCCTGACCCCGGAGGGAATCTCGGTGTGCTGCCACGGCGTCGCGCGCGACGGCGGCCACCGGGCCGGCGCCGTCATCGGCGCGGAGGCTGCCGAGGCGGTCGCGCGGCTGTCGGTCACCGACGACACCGGCGCGACGTACGTGCTGCCGCCCGGCGGCGTGCCCGGCTCCGCGGCCGCGCGGTCCCTGGCGTCGGGCAGGGTGCTCTGGGTCCCCGAAGGCGAGTTCCCCGCAGCGGCCGCCGCCGGCGAGCCCCCTCCCCGCGAGGCCGCTCCCGGCGAGTCCCCTTCCGGCGACCCCGCTCCCGTGCCCGGCCCATCCGCGTCCGGCGAGGCCGGTTCTCGCGGCGGCCGGCCAGCCGTCCGCTGGCTGGAGCTCTCCGCCGGATCCGGCGAGTCTGTCCGCATAATCATGCTGCCGCCCGCCGTCGTCCCTGTCGGCACCGCGCAGACTCCATGGCCGACCCCGGCGGAGTGCTACCTGGCGGAGCTGGCGTCGATCAGCGAGGACTGGGGGATCGGCTCCTTCGAGACCGGCGCGGTGCAACTCGACACCGCCGGAATCGTGGCCGCCGTCGCCGATGCGCTGCTCGCCGTCGGCGCGCTGCCCGAGGACAGCGCGCTGCTCGCGCGCCTGCCTTACCGGGAGCCAGCCGACTGGCGAGAGGCCCTGGTGCCCAGGTGGGGAGTTCATGCCCACGCGTACGAGACCATGGCCGCCCCCGGTACCGGGCGGGAGAGCGGGTCCGGCCTGGTGGTACGGCTTCCGCTCAGCCAGGCCACCGCCGTGATCGAGAACGTCGCGGTGCACGACGACCTGGTGTCCGTCCAGCTTTACGGGCATCCCTGGGTCATCGACGGTTCCTGGCCGATGATCACCCCGGGCTTCCGGGTCACCGCCGCCGACGACACGGGCACGGAGTACTGGGGCGAGTTCGTCATCTGGAGCGAGGTCGTCGGCTGGAGCGGGGCCTGCACGGGGGAGGGCACCGGATCCTGCTGGTTTTCCTCGCCGGTGCCACCCAAGGCGAAGCAGCTCCGCGTGACCGTCAGCACCCTCTGGGAAGCCGCCTGGGCCCTCATCGACATCCCCGGCCGCTGATCTCACCCTCCGCGCCACCCGGCCCCGGGACCGAGCCCGCGCCACCCGGCCCCGGGGCCGAGCCCGTGCCACCCGGCCCCTCGGAGCCGAGCCCCGTGCTGTTGGGCCGGTTTCGGTCGCGACTTACCATTGGGTCCATGTGGCCTGAGCAGCGTGACCGGCGTGACCAGGAGGCGGCGTGACCACGGCCGGGGAAGCGGCCGGCGAAACTGGCAGGGATCCGGTCCGGCCGGTGCTCGTGACCGTGGACGACGATCCCGGCGTGTCCCGCGCGGTGGCGCGGGACCTGCGGCGGCGTTACGGGGAACAGAACAGGATCGTGCGCGCGGAGTCCGCGCAGTCCGCGCTCGACGCGCTGCGGCAGATGAAGCTGCGCGGCGAGCAGGTCGCGGTGATCCTCGCCGACTACCGGATGCCGCAGATGAACGGCATCGAGTTCCTCGAGGCGGCGATGGACGTGTACCCGTTCGCTAAGCGCGTACTGCTCACCGCGTACGCCGACACGGACGCCGCGATCCAGGCGATCAACGTTGTCGACCTCGATCATTACCTGCTCAAGCCGTGGGACCCGCCGGAGGAGAAGCTCTACCCGGTGGTGGACGCGCTGCTCGACGCCTGGCGCGGCGAGGAGCACAAGGTCGTGCCGGAAACCAAGGTGGTCGGCCACCGCTTCAACGCGCGCTCGTCACAGCTCCGCGAGTTCCTCGCCCGCAACCAGGTGCCGTACCGCTTCTACTCCTCCGACGAGCCCGAAGGCCAGCGGCTGCTCGCGGCGGCTGGCGAGGACGGACGGCGGCTGCCGGTCGTGGTCACGCCGGACGGCGAGCCCCTCGTCGAGCCGGCCAAGAGCGAGCTGGCCAGCCGGGTGGGCCTCGCCACGACCCCGGCCGAGAGCTTCTACGACCTGGTGGTGATCGGCGGCGGCCCCGCCGGGCTCGGCGCCGCGGTCTACGGTGCATCAGAGGGGCTGAGCACGGTGCTCGTCGAGCGGATCGCCACCGGCGGCCAGGCGGGCCAGAGCTCGCGGATCGAGAACTATCTCGGGTTCCCGGACGGGGTGTCCGGCTCGCAGCTCACCGAGCGCGCGCGGCGGCAGGCCACCAAGTTCGGCGCGGAGGTGCTCACCGCGGTCGAGGCGACAGGCCTGGAGGTCAGCGGCTCCGGCCGCACCGTGCGCCTGTCGGACGGCACCTCGGTCGGCGCGCAGACCGTCATCCTGGCGACCGGCGTGTCCTACCGCCAGCTGGCCGCGCCCGGCCTCGAGGACCTGACCGGCTGCGGGGTCTTCTACGGCGCGACGCTGACCGAGGCGGAGGCCTGCACCTCGCAGGACGTGTTCATCGTCGGCGGGGCGAACTCCGCCGGGCAGGCTGCCGTGTACCTCGCCCCGCACGCGAAGTCCGTGACGCTGCTGGTCCGCGCGCCGTCGCTGACGAAGTCGATGTCGTACTACCTCATCGAGCAGCTCCGCGGCATTCCCAACATCAGCGTGCGCAACTGCACCGAGGTGATCGAGGCGCACGGCGGCCAGGAGCTGGAACGGCTCACGCTGCGCGAGCTCAACACCGGCGATACCGAAATAGTGGACACCAGGCGGTTGTTCGTGTTCATCGGGGCAGAGCCGAGAACCTCCTGGCTCGACGGCGTGGTGGCCCGCGACGACCACGGCTTCATCCTGGCCGGCCCGGATCATGGCGTCGACGGCCCCAAGGGCTGGCCGCTCGACCGGCCGCCCTATCACCTGGAGACCAGCGTGCCCGGTGTGTTCGTGGCCGGCGACGCGCGTGCCGAGTCCGCCAAGCGGGTCGCGTCCGCGGTGGGAGAGGGAGCCATGGCAGTCATGCTCGCGCACCGGTACCTGGAGAAGCTGTGACCACGCCGGAAACCAGCCCGCAGGCGGCCTCCGCCAGACCCACGCTGAACTGCGACCCGGACGAACTCCGCACGCTGTTCCTCTTCGAGAAGCTGTCGCAGGACCAGCTCGATCACCTGTGCCGTGTGGGCTCCGTCGAGCTCATCCAGCCGGGCCCGGTCTACGCCGAGGGCGACCCGGCGACGTGCTTCTACGTGCTGCTGGAGGGCGCGCTCGTCATGTCGCGTCGCGTCGGCGCCGACGACGTGGAGGTGAGCAGGACCAGCAGCCCCGGGGTGTACGCCGGCGCGTTCCAGGCGTACATGGGTGACCGGGCGCGGCAGGTGTACTTCAACTCGGTGCGGGTCACCGAACCGTCCCGGTTCTTCGTGCTGCCCGCCGAGGACTTTTCGCGGATCATGCGTGAGTGGTTCCCGATGGCCGTGCACCTGCTGGAGGGCGCGTTGCTTGGCGGCCAGGCGCAGCAGCAGCTCATCGGCCAGCGGGAACGGCTGCTGGCGCTCGGCTCGCTGTCGGCGGGGCTGACCCACGAGCTGAACAACCCGGCGGCCGCCGCCGTCAGCGCGACCGCGGCGCTGCGCGAGCGGGTCGCGGGCATGCGGCACAAGCTGGGCCTGATCGCCCGCGGCCCGTACCAGCGCGACAAGCTGGAGACGATCATCAAGCTCCAGGAGCGTGCCGTGGAAAAGGTCGCCAAGGCGGCCGAGCTCGACCCGCTGACCGCGAGCGACCGGGAGGACGAGCTGTCGGACTGGCTCGACGAGCACGGCATCGGCGACGGCTGGCGGATGGCCCCCAACTTCGTTCAGGCAGGCCTCGGCGCCGACTGGCTGGAGCACGTCAGGGACACGGTCGGCGGCGAGATGCTCGACCCGGCGCTGCGCTGGCTGAACTACACGGTCGAGACCGAGCTGCTGATGAACGAGATCGAGGATTCCACCACGAGGATCTCGACCCTGGTCGGCGCCGCGAAGCAGTACTCCCAGCTCGACCGGGCGCCGTTCCAGACCGTCGACGTGCACGAGCTGCTGGACAGCACGCTGCTGATGCTGGCCGGCAAGATCGGTGACGGCGTCACCGTGGTCAAGGACTACGACCGCTCGCTGCCGAAGATCCCCGCGTACCCCAGCGAGCTCAACCAGGTCTGGACGAACCTGATCGACAACGCGGTGTCGGCGATGAACCGGACCGGCGCCCTCACCGTGCGGACGGCCCGCGAGGATGACTGCGCCCTCGTCGAGTTCGGCGACACCGGCCCCGGGGTGCCAGACGAGATCAAGAGCCGGATCTTCGAGCCGTTCTTCACGACGAAGCCGGTGGGCGAGGGCACCGGGCTGGGCCTGGACATATCGTGGCGGATCGTCGTGAACAAGCATCATGGCGACCTGCGGGTGGAATCGGTCCCGGGGGACACGCGTTTCCAGGTACGCCTCCCGATCGGGGCGGCCAGTGAAGGGCCGGCGACGGCGGCCCGTGAAGGGAAGACACGATGACGGTCACGCAGGGCATCGACCCGTCCGTCCCGCCGAGCGGCACCGGGTGCGCCGAGTGCGAGGAGGCCGGCGGCTGGTGGCTGCACCTGCGCCGGTGCGCGCAGTGCGGCCACATCGGCTGCTGCGACAACTCCCCGGCGCAGCACGCGACCGCGCACTACCGGGAGACCGGGCACCCGGTCATCCGCAGCTACGAGCCCGGAGAGTCGTGGTTCTGGTCCTACCCCGAAGAGGACTTCTACGACGAGGGCCCGGTGCTGGCCGCGCCCGAGAACCATCCGCTGGACCAGCCCGTCCCCGGCCCGGAGGGCCGGGTTCCGCACGACTGGCGCGCGAAGCTGCACTGAGCGCGCGAAGCTGCACTGAAAAGGAGGGGCAGCAGTGGGCATCATCTCTCGCGGCTTTTCAGGGCGGCGGCGCGACGGCGGCGAGAAACTGCCGCCCGGCCAGTACCTGGTGACCGACTTCCCGGTGCTGTCGGCGGGGCCGACCCCGAAGGTGAGCACCGGCACGTGGCAGTTCACCCTGAAGACCGAAAAGGGCCAGACCCGGAGCTGGGACTGGGCGGCGTTCACCGCGCTGCCCAGCGAGCAGATCACCACCGACATCCACTGCGTGACCAAGTGGTCCAAGCTCGGCACCATGTGGAAGGGCGTGGCGATCGACACCCTGCTGGACGGCGTGGACACCGGCGCGAGCTACACGATGGCGCGCTCGTACGGCGGTTACACCACGAACGTGCCGCTCGCCGACCTGCGGGCCGGCAAGGCGTGGATCGCCTACGAGTTCGGCGGGAAGCCGCTGCACCCGGAGCACGGCGGCCCCGCCAGGCTGCTGGTGCCGCACCTGTACTTCTGGAAGTCCGCGAAGTGGGTGACGGGCATCGACCTGATGGAGAGGGACGAGCCGGGATTCTGGGAACAGCTCGGCTACCACAACTACGGTGACCCGTGGCGCGAGCAGCGGTACTGGGGCGACTGACGTGGCAGGTCGCCACGCTGACGGCGACCCGCGACGAGACCGCGACGGCGAAGACGCTCGTCCTCGACGTCCCCGGCTGGCCCGGTCACCTGGCGGGCCAGCACGTCGACGTCAGGCTGACCGCGCCCGACGGCTACACCGCCGAGCGGTCGTACTCTATCGCCTCGCCCCCGGACGGTGACCGCCTCGAGCTGACCGTGCAGCGCATCGCGGACGGCGAGGTCTCGCCCTACCTGACCGAAACCCTGGAGGCCGGCGACCAGCTCGAGCTGCGCGGCCCGATCGGCGGCTGGTTCGTCTGGGATCCCGACTCGGCCGCGCCGGTGCTGCTGGTGGCCGGCGGCAGCGGCGTCGTCCCGCTGATGTCCATGATCCGCGCCCGCGCCCGCGCCGGTTCCGGGAACAAGGTCCCGTTCCGGCTGATCTACTCGGTTCGCACTCCCGCCGACGCGCTGTACGCCGATGAGCTGACCAAACGGGCGCGGGATGATTCCCTCGGCCTCAGCTACGTCTACACGCGGATGGCGCCCCCCGGCGGCCCCGCGCCCGGCCGCATCAGCGCCACCGTGATCGCCTCCGCGGGCTGGCCAGCCCGCTCGCCGGAGCCCCCCGCCGTCTTCGTGTGCGGCCCCACCGGCTTCGTCGAGGCCGCCGCCCGCCTCCTGATAGACGCCGGCCACGCCCCCGCGAGGATCAAGACGGAACGCTTCGGCCCCACCGGCACCTGACCTCACCCGGTCGGCACCTGACCTCACCCGGCGGGCACCTGCCCCCCGCGGGCACCTGACCTCACCCAGCCGGCACCTGCCTCCCCGCGGGCACCTGACCTCACCCCCGCCCGGCACCTGACCTCACCTCGCCGGCACCTGACCTCACCCCCCGCGGCCGTCACGGAAGCCGTAACGGGGAAGCCCTCATGGGAAGAGGGTCTCGAGCACGGTGGCTACGCCGTCGTCATCGTTGCCGGGGATCACGTGGTCGACGGCGGCCAGCACGTCGCGGTGGGCGTTGGCCATTCCGTAGGAGGTCCCGGCCCAGGCGAGCAACGGAAGGTCGTTCGGCATGTCGCCGAACGCGATGACCTCGCCGCGCGCGATGCCGTACTTCCGGGCCAGCGCCGCGACCGCGGACGCCTTGCTGACCTCGGGGGCGACGGCCTCGACGAGGCTCCACCCGTTCGAGTGATACGTGTTCACGATCCGGCCGATGGCCGGATGGGCGAGCGCGAGCAGTTCGTCGGCGGTGTGATCGGGGTGCCGTCCGAGAAGCTTGGCGGCGGCCCTGCCGAACAGCTCCGCGTCGTCAAGGCGCGGGATCTCCGCGAGCCCGTCGTCCCAGACACCGGCCTGGTAGCGGTTGTCCGCGGCCAGGTCGAAGGCGTTCTCCACGGCGATCCCGATGCCCGGGATGACCTTCCGCAGCAGCCTCGCCGCCTCGGCCAGCGCGTCCGCCGGGATGAGCCGCTCGCCGTTGATGCGGCCCGTGCGCATGTCGTAGGTCAGCGCGCCGTTGGCGCAGATCGCCACGCCGCGGTTGCCAAAGGCCTCGGCGATGCGCCCCATCAGCCTCGGCGGCCTGCCCGTGACCAGGACGAACCGTGCCCCGCCGCGTTCGGCGCGGCCGAACGCGGCCAGCGTCCTCGCCGAGATCGTCCCGTCCTCGCGCACAATCGTCCCGTCCAGATCGGTGGCCACGAGCCGCGGGGAAGTCCGGGGGGTCATAACGTCCCGTGGGCCAGGTCGACGATGCAGAAGCGGTTGCCGTCGGGGTCGGCGAGCACCACGAAGTCCGGGTCGTCCGGGTAACTGTCCCAGTCGACCAGCTCCGCGCCCAGCGACACCAGCCGCTCCGCCTCGGCCGCCTGCTCGGCGGCATCGGCGACGTGCAGGTCGAAGTGCAGCCGCGGGTGGTCCTGCAGCGGAGTCTGGCTGGTCTGCAGCGCGATCGCCATCCCCGCCGCGCCGCCCGGCGGCACCAGCACCTTCGCCCACCCGCCGAACCCATCCTCGCGCAGCTCGTAGCCCAGCGCCGCGCCCCAGAACTCCGCCGCCCGCCGCACGTCCGTCACGCCGAGCGCGACCACCCCAAAGGTCAGCATGGATCGATTCTGGCACCCGTCATCGGGACGTTGTTTCCCTTCGCCCTGTCATGATGTTCGCGGACAGCGCGCCCACGATACCAACCCGGACAAAACGGACAGCAGTCATGATCGCGGAAACGGCGGGCCGCAGGCGACACCCAGACTTCCGCGATCATGAAGTGTGGTACTAGAGTCACCAGTGGGGCTGATGTGATCAGCTACGGGCGTGGCTGGCGGTTCTGCGGTGGCGTGATGGTACGGGAGCGGCGCCGATCTCGCGGTTTTGAGGCCGCGTGATGGTACGGGAGCGGCGGCGAGCTGGCGGCCCGCCGCCCCCGGGACGTCACCGGTTGCCGCAGCGGCTACGGCACCTTGTTCACTGCCTTGTAGAGCTTGCGGTACCCGGCGATGTCGGTGGGCGCCTCCGTGTTCGGGTGGGTTCCCGCGATCTCGTTCTGGCCGTTCTGCTTGGGGCCGGCAGGCCCGTTGTACCAGGCGACGCTGCCCACCGGCAGCCCCGATGCCGCGCGATGGGACAGGAACGACGTGATGTATCCCAGGTACGCGGTGATCTCCGCGGCGGTCGGCATGAACTTGCTGGAGGCAGTGTTCCCGATCTCCCAGATGCCTACCGGCAGCCGGCCCGCGAGAGCGGCCAGCGGCTCGAGCGTGTACTTCTTGTTGACGTAGTCCCCGCAGTAGAAGTCGACCGCGTACCCGTCCACGAGCGCGTGGCCCGGGTCGTACGAGGCCCACTCCTTCGGCCCCTGGTAGCCGGGGGCGTCGAACACCAGCGGATAGTACGCACGGATCGCCGGGCCGTAATACTGCACGTAGGAGTGGTACTGGGCCGCGGTCATGTCCTTCGGGCCGACCTCCTGCCACAGGCACACCTCGGCGGTCAGCCCGGCGCGGTGGAACATCCGCACCGCCTTCGCCAGCTTGTCGCGCTCGGCGCTGGAGTGCTTGATCGCCGGCTTGAAACTAATCAGCGCCTGGATTCCGCGGTTGATCATGGTCTGGATCCGGGCGTCGATGGACGCCGGGAACTCGCCGAGCTGGTAGTAGACCTTCCAGCAGCGCATCTTCGTGCCGGTCGTGCGGTTCCAGATGTCCACCGCCTGCGGGTACGTCGTGCCGGGCGGGAACGGGAACAGGTCGAACGTCGCGCCGACGCGTGCCGCCGGGAAACTCGCCGGCGGCACGGTTTGCGCCGCGGCGCGCGCCTGGCTTCTGATGATGCCGGCCGCGCCGAGCACCATCCCGCCGCCGAGGACCGCGCGCCTGCTCAACTGGCCGGTTGTCTCGCCACCCATGGTTCGGTTCCTTTCCGCCTCGGGGCCGCGAACCTGCTGGCACCAGGCCGCGCGTTCGCGGGCCGCTTGTACGGCCAATGCTGAGGCCCCGCGCTGACAACCGGCCAAGAGCCTCTTTGGAAATAACTGTGGCGGCGCTGTGCGGCAGAAGGGAAGCCCAGGCGGTCCCATGAATCATCCCGCTGACCTGCTCGTGAGCTCTTGACGCCGGGGCGCGTCCGGTCTTATGTTGCGTGAAACGCTGTTCGGCAATGTCGAACGTGTTTCAAGCCAAGGAGGACGAACAGCATGGCAGCACCACCCAGTACCCCGCAGAAACTCCTGGCCGAAGCCCTGGGGACCGCGTTCCTCGTCTACGTCGGCGCCGGCTCGGCCGCCGCCACCGGCGTGATCGCGGCCAGCACCAAGGTCGGGTTCTCGATGGCCCAGCTCGGGGTCATCTCGTTCGCGTTCATGCTCGTCATCGTCGGCGCCGTGTACGCGATCGGGCACATCTCCGGCGGCCACATCAACCCGGCGGTCACCGTGTCGCTGGCGGTGTCCGGCAAGTTTTCCTGGCGGGAAGTACCCGGGTACATCGCCGCGCAGGTGACGGGCGCGGTCGCGGGGGCGGCCGCCATCTTCCTCACCCTCGGGCGGCTGGCGGCGGTGACCGCGGGCGGCGGGGTCACCAGCTACAACCCGGCGACCATGGGGTTCGGGCGGGCGACGGTGATCGAGGCGATCGGCACGTTCATGCTGGTCTTCGTCATCTTCGGCGTCATCGACCACCGCGCGGTGCCCGGCTGGGCGCCGATGGCGATCGGCTCGGTCGTCTTCGCGATCATCATCATCCTCGGTCCCGCCACCGGGGCGGCGATCAACCCGGCGCGTTACCTTGGAGCTGTGTTCATGCAGGACGCCTTCGGCGGGAAGGTCCTTTGGTCACAGCTGCCTGCCTACCTCATCGGCGAGTTCGCCGGGGGAGTGCTCGGCGGCCTGGCCTACGTGGGCATCGGCCGCGTCCGCGCCGACGCGGCGATGACCAGCCTCGCCCCGGCCGACGACACCGCCAATCCCGCAGCCAGCCCGAAGAAGTTCAGCGGAGCGACATCATGAAAAAGCTCATCAACAACCCCGATACGGTCGTCACCGACGCGCTCGCGGGCCTCGCGGCCGCTCATCCGTCGCTCGCGGTGGACGCCGAGAACAAGGTGATCCTGCGGGCAGGAGGCCCGCGGCCCGGCAAGGTCGGCCTGGTATCCGGGGGCGGCTCGGGACACGAGCCGCTGCACGGCGGCTTCGTCGGCTACGGGATGCTGGACGCCGCCTGCCCGGGCGAGGTCTTCACCTCCCCGGTCCCCGACCAGATGCTGCTGGCCACGAAGGCCGTCAACGGCGGCGCCGGCGTGCTGCACATCGTGAAGAACTACACCGGCGACGTGCTCAACTTCCAGATGGCGGCGGAACTGGCCGAGGACGAGGGCATCGACGTGGTCCCGGTGGTGATCAACGACGACGTGGCGGTGGAGGACTCGCTGTACACCGCGGGCCGCCGCGGCACGGGCGCCACGGTGTTCGCGGAGAAAATCGCCGGGGCGCTCGCCGAGGAGGGCGCGGACCTGGCGGCGGTCGCCGCCGTGGCCCGCGAGGTGAACGAGCGCAGCCGGTCGTTCGGGGTGGCGCTGAGCCCGTGCACGATTCCGGCGGCCGGGAAGCCGACCTTCGAGCTGGCGGATACCGAGGTCGAGCTCGGCATCGGCATCCACGGCGAGCCGGGGCGGACCCGTGCGCCGATGGCGCCGGCCAGCGAGCTCGCGGCGGTGGCGCTCGACGCCATTGGCGCCGACCTGCCCGTCGACGGTGACCTGCTCGTAATGGTCAACGGCATGGGCGGCACGCCGCTGATCGAGCTCTACGCCCTGTTCAGCGAGGTATCGCAGTACGTGCGGGCGCGCGGCGGGCGCATCACCAGGAGCCTGGTGGGGAACTACATCACCAGCCTGGAGATGCAGGGCTTCTCGGTCACGGTCTGCCGGCTCTCCGGCGCGCTCGCCAGGCTGTGGGACGCGCCGGTGGAAACGCCCGCCCTGCGGTGGGGCCGCTAACTCGTCTACGCGGGAGTTCCCATGGACGCTGAAGTCTTCCGGGCCTGGATCGTGTCGTCAGCACGGACCATCGAGGCCAGCCGCGACCACCTGACCCAGCTCGACGCCGCCATCGGTGACGCGGACCACGGCATCAACCTCGCCCGGGGTTTCGCGGCGGTGCTCGGTGCCCAGGAATTCGGCAAAGCGTCCTCGCCGGGCGCGGTCCTCACGGTCACGGGCAGCACGCTGATCTCCAAGGTCGGCGGCGCTTCCGGGCCGCTGTACGGTGTCGCGTTCCGCCGGGCCGGCAAGGCGCTCGGCGACGACGCGGACCCCGGCCTGCACGCCCTGTCCGCGGCGCTCGACGCGGCGCTGGCCGGTGTCCAGCAGCTCGGCGCCGCGCGGGAGGGCGACAAAACGATGGTCGACGCGCTCGCCCCGGCGACCCGCGCGTTCAGCAAGGCGGTAGCGGAGGGGGCGTCGCGGGACGGCGCCCTCGCCGCGCTCGCGGAAGCCGCCGAGGCGGGGGCGGCGGCGACGATCTCCATGCAGGCGCTGAAGGGCCGTGCGTCGTACCTGGGCCCGCGCAGCGTCGGCCACGAGGACCCGGGTGCCGCCTCGACAGCCCTCATCCTCGCCGCCCTCCGCGACGCCGCCCGGGCGGCGTCGTGAGCGAGCAGAAGGAGGGAGTGGATACCCGCGCGAACCCTCCGCCGCAAGCGGCGGACAGCACGCGCGAAACCGTCCGCTACCACGGTGAGCCGGTGTCCGAGGGCACCGGCGTGGGGAAGGTGTACCACGGCGACCCGCCGGCCGCCCGCGCGACCGCCACCGGCGGCGCGGCCGCCACGGGCGGCGCGAAGGTCACGGATGGCGCGACCGCCGCCAGCGGCGCTTCCCGCACCGCGACGGCCGACGACGTGCGCGAGGCCTTCGCCGCGGTGGCCCGTGAGCGCACCGCGCTCGCCGGGCAGCTTCGCGAGCGCGGCCGTGACCGCGACGCGGGCATCGTCGAGATCGGCGCGCTGATCGCCGCCGACCCGGCGCTGGCCGGCCCGGCGCTGGACGCCGTCCGCGGCGGAGCCGACGCGGTCGCCGCCGTCCTGGACGCGGCCGAGGCCCAGGCCGCGCTGCTCGCGGCGCTGCCCGACCCGGACCTGGCGCAGCGCGCGGATGACGTCCGCCAGGTCGGCAGCGCGGTGGCCGGCCGGCTGCGCGGGATCGGCGTGGCCCCGCCGCCCGCCGGCCCGTTCATTCTCATCCGCCGCGAGGTGGACCCGGCCGACCTGATCCGGCTGGCGGAGGCGGGGCTGGCCGGGGCGGTGTCGGTCAGCGGCGGTGCGAGCTCGCACGCGGCCATCATCGCGCGGGGCCTCGGCGTGCCCATGCTGGCCGGAGCCGACCCCGGGGTGCTGGAGTCCGCGCCGGGGCATCCCGCGATCCTGGACGCCGCGGCGGCCCTGCTCGCCGTCGACCCGCCCGCGCCCGAACTGGCCGCCGCCGAGGCCTCGAGTTCAAGGCCCGCGCCCGCGACGGCGGTGACGGGCGGGACGGAACCCGGGCACGCGACGGCGGCCGGGACCGCGGGCGATACCTCGGCCGGCCACCTGCGCACCGCCGACGGCGAGCAGGTGACGCTGCTGTGCAACGTCGCCTCGGCCCCCGAGACGCGGCTGGGCCTGTCCAACGGCGCGGCGGGGGTTGGGCTGCTGCGCACCGAGATCCCCTTCACCGGCGCGTCCGGCTGGCCTCCGGAGGCCAGTCACCTGGAGCAGCTCGAACCGGTGCTTGGGCTGCTCGCCGGCAGGCCGGCGGTCGTCCGGCTGCTCGACTTCTCCGGCGACAAGATCCCCCCGTTCCTCCGGGAGGCGCGGGAGCCAGACGAGCGCGCCGGCGGCCCGGGATCCGTGGGGCCGTTGGCGCATCTGGCCCCGTCTGACGGGGCCGATGGCGCCGGCGGCCCCGCTCCGCCGCGGAGCGCGGCAGGCGCTGGCGCCAGGACAGGCGACGCGCCTGGGGACGGCCCGGCCGGCCTGAAGGCGCTGCTCCGCGCGCCGGGAGCGCTCGCGGCCCAGGTCAGGGCGATTCTGCGGGCGGGCAGCGACACCAGGCTGGCCATCCTCGTGCCGATGGTCACGTCGGTGGAGGAGATAACCACCGCCCGTTCGGTAATTAAAAAAGAAGCGGCCGGGATCGGTGCCGCGGTCCCCGAGCTCGGCATCATGGTGGAGGTCGCCGCCACCGCCGCGGCGGCGGAGATGTTCGCGCCGGCGGCCGACTTCTTCTCGATCGGGACCAACGATCTCACCAGCGAGGTCCTCGGCGTCGGCCGCGCCGGGCCGGGGAGCGGGCCCGCGCTGGCAGCCGACCCGCGGGTGCTCGGGCTGATCGCGCACGTGGTGCGGGCCGCGTCGGACGCCGGGGTGCGGGTCTGCGTCTGCGGCGACGCCGCGGCCGACCCCACGGTGCTGCCGCTGCTGCTCGGCCTCGGCGTGCGGACGCTGAGCGTGGGCGCGGCGCGGGTGCCGCAGGTCGCGGCGTGGATCGCCGAGACGGACACGGCGGCGGCCGCGTCCCGGGCCAAGGAGATCCTGGACCGCGGCACCGTCGGGTGGAGGCGTGATGCCCCGGAAGCCTGAAGCCTCAGAGCGCCGACAGGACCACGCCGCCCCGCCCGGCGCCCAGGTCGCGGGAGATCGCCCTTGCCGCCTCCTGCACCACGCGCACAAGCTCCTCGCGAGTGCCCGGTGCCAGCAGCCTGCCGGCCGCGCCGACCACGCCGATCGCGCCCGCCACCAGACCGTCCCGGCTGAGGATGGGCGCCGCCACGCCGGCGTCGCCGACCGTGGCCTCCTCGTCCTCCACCGCGTAACCCTGGCTGCGCACCTGGGCGAGCGCGCGGCTGAGCGCGGCCCTGGTCGTCTTGGTGCGGCCGGTCAGCGGCGCCAGGTCGGCGGCCATGGCCTGCGCGCGCTGCGAGGGGGGCAGGTTCGCCACGATGGCGTGGCCGAGGGCGCAGGCGTGCCACGGGATCGCGGCGCCGACTTCCAGGATCTGCACCGTGTTGTCCGGGCGGAACACGTGGTGCAGCACGATCACGCGGCTGCCCGACAGGGTGGCGACCCAGACCGCCTCGTTCGCGCGCTGGGCCAGCGACTCCGCCCACAGCAGCGACCTGGCCCGCAGCTCCGACCCGTCGAGGTAAGCGTTGCCGAGCTGCAGCACCCCGGGGCCGAGGCTGTACTTGCCGGTGTCGGGGTCCTGCGCGACGAGGTCGTGCGCCTCGAGGGTGCGCAGCAGCCCGTGCACCGTCGGCTTGGCCAGGCCGACCCGTTCGGCTATCTCGGTGACGCCGAGACGCGGCGTGCCGGAGCCGAGGACGCCCAGGATCTGGGCCGCGCGCTGGACCGACTGGATCATGACTCCCTTTCAGCAATACCGAACAAGATTCAGGATATGCGACAACCGAGCCGGTTGGGGTACCCACAGGCGAGCGGGAGGCAGCGATGAGCGAGCCGGTCGGGGTACCCACAAGCGAGCGGGAGGCACCGATGAGCCGCGTGGGGATCGTTCTGGTATCGCACAGCGCCGGGCTGGCGGAGGGTACGGCCAGCCTGGCCGGACAGGTCAGCGGCGGCACGGTGACGATCGTCGCCGCCGGCGGCACCGACGACGGCGGGCTCGGGACCAGCGCGGCGAAGGTGCAGCGCGGGCTGCGGCTCGCCGACAGCGGCGCCGGCGTGGTGATCCTGCCCGACCTGGGCAGCGCCGTGCTCACGGTGCGGGCGCTGCTGGCGGAGGACGATCCGCAGGTGATACTCGCCGACGCGCCGTTCGTGGAAGGAGCGGTCGCGGCCACGGTGGCCGCCGCCGCGGGCGTGGACATGAAGGCGGTCGCCGCGGCCGCGGAGGAGGCATGGCATGCCCGCAAGCTTTGAGCAGGCGATCACGCTGGCCGGTGACCTGCACGCCCGCCCGGCCGGCGCGCTCGCCGTGGCGGCGGGCCGGTTCGCCTCGGCGGTGTCGGTCAGCGCGGGCGGGCGCACCGCCGACGCCAAGAGCGTGCTCGGGGTGATGGGCCTCGGCGCGGCCAGCGGCCAGCACGTCACGGTCACGGCGCACGGCCCCGACGCCGAGGAGGCGGTCGCCGCGCTCATCGCGATCCTCAGCGAGGCGACAAAAGTCGGCGGCTGACGGCGGCTGACGCTCGCGGCGTCCCTCAGCGCACGCCGCGCGGCCGGAACTGCACGCTGACCCGCGGGCCGGCGAACCGTGTCATCTTCGGAACCGCGTGCTCCCACGTGCGCTGGCAGCTGCCGCCCATGACGAGCAGGTCGCCGTGCCCGAGTTCATACCGCAGCGCCGCCCCCCTTCCCCCTTCATGGCCCCCTTCGCTGCCGCCGCGCGGACGCAGCAGCAGCGGCCGGCTCTCGCCGAGCGAGACGATCGCGACCATCGTGTCCTCATGGCTGCCGCGCCCGATCGTGTCACCGTGCCAGGCGACGCTGTCCCGCCCGTCGCGGTACAGGCACAGCCCGGCGGTGCGGAACGGCTCGCCGAGCTCGGCCGCGTAGTGCGCGCTGAGCGCCTCCCGCGCGCCGGCGAGCAGCGGATCGGGCAGTTCGGCGTCCTCGGGGTAGAAGCACACCAGCCGGGGCACGTCGACCACCCGGTCATACATCTGCCGTTTCTCCGCGCGCCACGGCACTTTCTCCAGCAGCCGGCCGAACAGCACGCCCGACCCCGTCACCCACCCCCGCCGCACGTCCACCCAGGCACCCCGCGTCAGCGGCGTGCGCTGCGGGCTCAGCCGTCCCAGCGCCGGCTCCCCGCCCTGATCCAGCAACGACTCCTGGACTGAAACACTCACGCGAACAGCATACTCAACATCAAATTCAAGTTCGAGATTTTACTAAACGGACGGTGGCTCGCCCCGAACCATCAAGGCGGATCGGTGGAAACCTGAGCCGCCTATAACCGGCTCAGGTTTCCACCGTTCCGGTACAGCCGCCCCGTCCCGCCGTCCCCGCGGCCCTGAACTCCGTGAGCCTTTCAGGCTCGTTCCCTGCCTGAGCTGCCGCCCCGTATGCCCGAATCTCCCGCCCTTGACAGGCGCGTCACAGGTGTGCGGATAGTTGTTGGATTGTGTCTACTTATTCGGCTTGCCAAGAGAGGCGGGTGTGCCCGATGCCGGATTCAGCCTCGCGACCGCCGGAAGTGACGCGGCGCCGGGCGCTGCAGTTCGGGGCGGTGGCAGCGGGATCGCTGGCCGCGATCGGGCGGACGGGCGCGGCGGCCGGAGCGGAAAGCCGGGCCGTCACGGCGCCGGGGCGGTTGGAGCGGTCGTTCGACGAGGACTGGCTGTTCTATCGCGGCGATGCCAGCGGCGCCGAGGCCGTGTCGTTCGACGACAGCGGCTGGCGGGCGCTGGACCTGCCGCACGACTGGAGCATCGAGGACCTGCCCTACGCGACATCCGAAGACGGCGCCGCGACCGACGACCCTTCGCTGCTCGTGTACCTGTCCGGCGCCCCGCCGGAGCCTACCCCTCCGCAGGTGATCGGCCCGTTCGACGAGAACGGCAGCGCGGGCGGTGGCGGCGGGGGAGACGCCGGCGCGGGGCGTGGCGGCGGGCTCGACCGCCGTTTTCCCCCTCGACCTGCCGGTCGGCCCGGCGAAGCTGTGGTCGCCGGACTCGCCGCTCCTGTACACCGCGCGCGCGGAGGTGCTCGCGGGAGACACGGTCGCCGACACCGTGGGCACCCCGTTCGGGATCCGCTCGCGCACGTGCTCGCCGAGGTGACCGGGGCGGGGCTGGGTCGTCCCGGACGCGGTGATCCAGGTGACCTTCCGGGTCAGCGGCGCCGGGGAGCTGGCCGGCGTCGCCAACGGGAACCCGCATAACCTCGACAGCTTCCGGCGGCCGCACCGCTACACCTGGCACGGGCAGGCGCTGGCGATCCTCCGCCCCGCGAAGCGCCCGGGCGGGCTCACGCTCACCGCCCGGGCACCCGGCCTGCGGCCGGCGAGGCTGACGCTCCCTGTCACGTCCTTCCGCCCGCGCCCCAGGTGACCCTCCCGCTCGTAAATTTTTATGCCGAACGAGCGGTGGTTCCACCCGCCGGCGCCACTGAGTATCCTCTTGGCAGGCAAATACCCTGCCAGGAGGTGAACCGCCTCGGGCGCGCAGAAGGATTTTGACGCCGAGTATGAGCAGATGGCGGGCCCGCTCGGTGCATTTAGCGCTGCCCTGGAAAGGCTTATACATGACCTTCTGAAAGCCGACGGGATCCGGCTTCATACCGTGGCCGCCCGGGTTAAGTCAAAGGACAGCGCGGCGCGTAAGCTGGTCGCCGGTGAGGCTGTCCGGCCGCTGAGCAGCCTCACCGATATGCTCGGCATCAGGATCATCACATATTTTCGCGATGAAGTTGATGCGGTCGCTAAGGTGATCGAGCGGGAGTTCGCCATCGACGAGGTGAATTCCGTGGACAAGCGCGCCGCGCTGGATCCGGATCGCTTCGGTTATCTCTCGCTGCATTTCGTTGCCCAGCTGAACAGCGACAGGATTGCGCTGACGGAGTACCGCCAGTACGGCGGCATAAAATTTGAGATCCAGATACGCTCGATTCTCCAGCATGCCTGGGCGGAAATAGAACACGACCTCGGTTACAAGTCTGAGGCGGCGGTCCCGCGGAGCATCAGGCGCCGCTTCTCGCGCCTGGCCGGCCTGCTCGAGATCGCAGACGATGAATTCGTCGGGATCCGGAACGAGCTTGCCGCTCACCAGGCCAGCGCATCGGCGATCATCGGTAAAGGGACCTGGAACATAGAGATCGATCAGGACTCACTCTTCTCGTTCACCTCGGCAAGCGAAGAGGTCGGGCGGATCGACAAGTTCATCGCCAGCGCCATGGACGGCATCATCGCGCAGCGGCCCGACCGCTCTTACATCGGCCAGCAGGCCCAGCGGCTCGTCGCGCTCGGCTTTAACTCGATCGAGGATCTGAGCAGTTATGTCGACGATCAGTCGGATCTTCTCAGGAGATTCGTTTCTTATCGGCTCTCCCTGATAGAGAGCCCGCGCCGCAGGCGGCCCACCGTGCCCCGCGGTATAACGTTCTACTACCTCGGGATGCTGCGGTACGCGCAGAATCTGCTCGCCGGGACGGCAGAGGAGTCCACCTACCCGGGGATCGCCGACAGCTCACTTCGGCTTTCCCTTCGGTCGGCAATGGAGACCGGAGAATTCCCGCCGGAAACCTAAGGGGCCGGTGGGTCAGGAGAGACCAGATCGCATGATCCACTTAAGATGTCCCAAATTAGCTGCTGACAACCGGACTTGCCTGGCCTAGCCTAGCCTGAGAGGCAAGCAAGCCCCAGACCGCCCCCGGGGAGGAAATTGCCGTGGATGGTGTCGCCACATCTGTCCCGCAGGACGAAATCGGAGCCACGCCTATCACCGATGTGCGGGCTATCCCGCT
>Ga0213875_10000198_pt1 | contig 61683 bp, 47 predicted proteins | sample BarmaccomBMRX_R8_FD_160105 | JGI IMG/M metagenome (GOLD analysis project Ga0213875, IMG submission 160105) | Root-associated microbial communities from Barbacenia macrantha in rupestrian grasslands, the National Park of Serra do Cipo, Brazil - RX_R8 | ecosystem: Host-associated > Plants > Roots...
CAAGACCGCGCTGATCCAGGTCGCCGCCGAGGAGCTGATGGTGGCACCGGACTCGATCCAGCTGGTCACCGCCGACACCGCGCGTACCCCCGACGAGGGCTATACCGCCGGCAGCCATTCGATGCAGGACAGCGGCACCGCAATCATCAACGCGGCGGCGCAGGTCCGTGCGCTGCTGGTGAACGCGGCGGCGGCAAAGCTGCAATTGCCCGCGGCCCAGCTGAAGGCCGAGAACGGCGCGATCGTTGCCGAGGACGGCAGAAGACTCGGGTACGGCGAGCTGGTCGGCGACAACCTCCTGCATGTCGAGGCCGAGCCCGGCGCCGGCCGTCTCGATCCCAAGAACTATCGGATCATCGGAAAATCGCTGCCGCGGGTCGACATCCCGCCCAAGACCGCCGGCCTCGGCGCGTACGTCCAAGACCTGCGGTTGCCCGGTCTGGTGCACGGAAGGGTGGTGCGGCCGCCCTCCTACGATGCGGATTTGCGCGCGGTCGATACCGGCCCGGCCGCGGCGATGCCCGGCGTGCTCAAGGTGGTGCATGACGGCCGCTATCTGGCGGTCATCGCCGAACACGAATATCAGGCCGTCGCAGCCATGCGCGCGCTCGCCGCCGCCGCAGACTGGGACGAAAAACCGACCCTCCCCGATCCGGCGGACCTGTTCGCCACCCTCGATGCGCAGCCGGCGCAGCCGGTGCCGGTGCGCGATAACCCGGCCGACATGCCGGCCGGCGCTCGCATCGTCGAGGCGCAGTACCGCCGCGGCTACCAGATGCACGGCTCGATCGGCCCGTCCTGCGCGGTCGCGCTATACCAGGACGGGATATTGACGGTCTGGAGCCACGCCCAGGGCATGTTCCCGTTGCGCGCCGCGATCGCCGAACTGGTGAACCTGCCGGCCGACAAGGTGCATTGCATCCATGTCGAGGGTTCCGGCTGCTACGGCCATAACGCTGCCGACGACGCCGGCGCCGATGCGGCGGTGTTGGCTGTGGCGGTGCCGGGGCGCGCGGTGCGGATGCAATGGATGCGCGAGCAGGAGCACGGCTGGGAGCCCTACGGCTCGGCGATGACGACGCGGGCGCGCGCCGCGCTCGACTCTTCCGGCCGGATCGTCGCGTGGGATTACACCGTGCGCAGCAACACGCATTCGACGCGGCCGGGCGGTGCCGGCAGCCTGCTCGCGGCCTGGCATCGCGCCCAGCCGATCGCGCCGCCCCCGCCGAAGCCGCTGCCCTTGCCCGAGGGCGGCGGTCACCGCAATGCCGACCCGATCTACACAATCCCGCAGGCGCGGGTGATGTACGATTTCGTGACCGCGATGCCGCTGCGCGTGTCGGCCCTGCGCGGGCTCGGCGCCTACATGAATGTGTTCTCGATCGAGAGCTTCATCGACGAATTGGCACGGGCGGCCGCGGCCGACCCGGTGGAGTTCCGGCTGCGCCATCTCGACGATCCGCGCGCCCGCGAGGTCATCACCGCGGCCGCCGAGCATTTCGGCTGGTCCGGATACAAGCGTCGGCCGGGTCACGGGCGCGGCTTCGCCTTCGCGCGCTACAAGAACCTCGCCGCCTATTGCGCAGTTGCCGCCGAGGTGACGGTGGATCGCGACAGCGGCCGGGTGCGCCTCACGCGCGCGGTCGCCGCCGTCGACAGCGGCCAGGCGGTCAACCCCGACGGCATCAGGAACCAGATCGAGGGCGGCATCCTGCAATCGACCAGCTGGACGCTATACGAAAGCGTCGGCTTCGACCGCACCGGCGTCACCAGCCGCGACTGGAGCAGCTACCCGATCCTGCGTTTCTCGGCCGTGCCGGACAGCGTCGAGGTGCATGTCGTCGATCGCCCCGGGACCCCGTTTCTCGGCACCGGCGAAGCGGCGCAAGGCCCCACCGCCGCCGCGATCGCCAACGCTGTCGCCGACGCCGCCGGAGTGCGGCTGCGCGAGATCCCGCTGACCGCGGCGCGGGTGCAGACCGCGCTCGGCCCCGCCGCTTCCAGCGCCGGCTGACCGGCCATAGGAGGACATCGCGAATGCCCCGGATCAACCGTGCGATCGAATTGCTGAACCAGGACCAGGCGATCTACTACACCGGCGCTCATAGCGGCCATGTGCTGACCCGGGCGCAAGGCCGCGAAGACGCCGGCACCTGGGCCGATTACATCAATGTCGGCATGGAGCACGGCGCCTTCGACATGACCGGGCTCGGCGAGTACATGCAGGGTCTCGCCCAAGGCGGACCGACGCGCTCCGGGCATCGTACCCCGACGGTCATCGTCGAGGCGCCGGTCAACGGCACCGACGCCGCCAACGTGCATTTCAATGCCTGGCAGTTCCGCCAGATCCTCGGCCGCGGCGTGCACGGCGTGTTGCTGTGCCAGGCGGAATCGGCCGAAGCGGTGCGGGTTTTCGTGGCGGCGTGCCGCTATCCGCACCAGCCGGCCGGGGTCGATCCCAGCCTGCCCTCGCCATTGGAACGGATGCACGGCGCGCTCGGCGAGGCGGTCGGCCCGCTGCTTCCCCGCGGCACCCGCGGCCGCGGGTCCGAAACCACCGCGGCCCCGATCTGGGGCCTATCGCCGGCCGAGTATATCGAGCGCTGCGACCCCTGGCCGCTCAACCCGGCGGGCGAATTATTGCTCGGGGTCAAGCTCGAAAGCCCGGAGGGCATCGCCCGATGCGACGAGATCGCGGCGGTGCCGGGTCTCGGCTTTGCCGAGCTCGGCCCTGGCGATCTCAGCCTCGCGCTCGGCTACACGACGATGCCGCGCGACCCCTACCCGCCCGAAATGCAGGAAGCCCGCGAGCGCGTCTTCGCGGCGTGCCGCCGCAACGGCATCGCCTTCCTCGAAGGCTGCACCCCGGACAACATCACCGCGCGGCTCGACGAAGGCGTGCGCGTCATCGCCGGCGGCAATGAGGCTACCGCCGCCCGCGGCCGCACCCACCAGCGGCGCACGATGCCGGCCTGACGCGACAACAGGCCCGGTTCTCAGTTTTCCGTCGCCCCCGCGAAAGCGGGGGCCCAGGATGGGTGACGGCGCGTTTGCCCCTGGGTTCCCGCTTCCGCGGGAACGACGAATCCGCGTTATGCTTTGGGTGCTTGGAGCGAGGCGAGCATGAAGATCGAGCGGGTCGAGACTTTCATCTTTCAGCCGGGCAGCGGCAAGGAGCTGCTGTTCTGCCGGGTCGAGACCGAGGATGGGCTGCATGGCTGGGGCGAGGCCTATGTCACCCCGGGCAAGGCCAGGATGGTCGCGGAATGCATCGCGGCGATGTCGCCATACGTGATCGGCCGCAGCGTCTTCAACATCCGCCACACCGGGCAGGTCATGTTCGACGATTTCGCGACCCGGCGCGGCTCGATGGAATCGCTGGCGGCGTGGAGCGCGGTCGAGATCGCCTCCTGGGACATCATCGGCAAGCACACCGGCCTGCCGGTCTACAATTTGATCGGCGGCGCCTCGCGCGAGCGCGTCAGGGTCTATGCCAATGGCTGGTCGCGCGGCGCCTCGATCGAGGAAGGCGTCGAGCGCGGCCGCAAGGTCAAGGCGATGGGCTTCACCGCCGCCAAGTTCGACCCGTTCCCCGGCCCCTGGCGCACCCATGTCGACCGCAAGGACGAGGATTTCGCGATCGATTACGTCAGCGCGATGCGCGAGGCGCTCGGCCCCGATTTCGAATTGCTGATCGAGGCGCATCGCCGCTTCGCGCCGTCGCACGCGATCCGCATCGGCCACCGCCTCGCCGAACTCGGCATCGACTGGTACGAAGAGCCGTGTCTGGCGGACAATCTCGACCTTCTGGTCGAGGTGCGCCGGGCGGTGCCGATCCCGATCGTGACCGGCGAGGCGCTCTATTCGAAGGAGGCGTTCTTCGCCTGCATCGCGCGGCGCGCCGCCGACATCCTGAACCCCGACATCTGCGCCATGGGCGGCATCAGCGCGCTGATGGACATCGCCGCGATGGCGCAGCCGCAGGCGATCGTGATGTCGCCGCACAACTACAACAGCACCCTCGTCGGCCTCGCCGCGACGGTGCATGTGTCGGCGGTGATCCCGAACTTCCGGATCACCGAGTATTTCGTTAATTTCGCCGATGCCTGCGCCGAGGTTGCGACCGCCTCATTGCAGATGCAGGAGGGCTGGATCGACTTGCCGACCGCCCCCGGCCTCGGCATCGACCTCGATGTTGCGAAATTGCGCGTCCGTCCCCACCAGGAAATCTCCAAGCACGGCTTCCGCCAGTACTGGGAGGAATACCCGCGGAAGGGCTACACACCGAGCCTAGGCTGAGCGAGCTACCCAGTTCGGACCGCCGACACGGACCGCCCTTGTGGAACGGCGATGCCTGCTTCCGCGGTCAGGGCGCGGTCGATCTCCTCGATCGAGCGGCCCTTGGTTTCGATGCCGAACAGGAACGCGACGCCGGACAGTGCGTACCAGAAGCCGAGAAACAGCATCGCCGGCAGGATGAACTCGAGCGAGGCCTTTGGGCTGACGAAATTCGACTGGCCGCAGATCAGCGCCAGCCCGAGCGGGCCGATGACCTTGCCGATATTGCCGAAGCCGTAGCCGAAGCCCATGCCGCTGGCGCGCAGGCCGGCCGGCCAGATCTCGGCCGAATAGGGCCCGATCACGGCATAGGCACCGTCGCCGAAGAAACGCTGAACGACGATCAGCAGCCAGAACACCGACACGGTGCCGAGGAAGGCGTTGTAGTAGAACCCGGCCAGCGCCATGAACACGGCGCCGCAGATACCGACGATAAAGCCGGTGGCGCGCCGGCCGATCGCATCGTTGCCCCAGGAGCAGACGAGGCGGCCGGCAAAGCCGCTGATCCCGACCCAGATCATCAGCCCGGCGGCCTGCGCCGGGGTGATCTTGACGATCAGCACGAGCAGGGTCGTCGCCCACATCAACAGACCGACGCCGCCGGTCTGGCTGAGGCTGGTGGCGCAGCCAACGAACAGGCTGCGCGGATATTTGAACAGTTCGCGCCAAGGCGATTGCCGCACTTCCTCGATCGTCGTCGGCAGGACGATGTCCGCGGGGTCCATCTGCAGCGCCCAGCCAACCGAGCGGCGGGCCTCCTCGAGGCGGCCTTTGCGGATCAGCCAGCGCGGCGATTCCGGGACCCAGGCGCGGATCAGAAGGGTGATCAGCGCTGGCAGCAGGCCGACCGCAAACAGCCAGCGCCAGCCGAGATGGGGGGCCAGAAACGCTCCGAGAAAGGCGCCGCCGATATTGCCGATCGGCAGGCAGGCGGTGACCAGCCCGCCCACCCAGCCGCGCTTGTAGGTCGGGACGAATTCCTGCACCAATGGCAGATCGACCGTGAACAGGCCGGATACGCCGAAGCCGACCAGGAAGCGGCAGACCGTCAGATAGATCCAGCCATTGTCCGGGGTCAGCGCCATCAACCCGGTCGGGATCGAGAAGTTCAGCGCGGTCAGGATAAAGACCTTGCGGCGGCCGATGCGGTCGGCCATCCAGCCCCAGAAGAACGCTCCCGGCACAGCGCCGACCCCGGCCGACAGCAGCACCAGCGCCGACTGCCCGAAGGTCAATTGCCAGGGGCCCACGATGAACGCCAGCACGTAGCCGATCAGGTAGAAGTCGAAGAAATCGAGCATGTCACCGAGGATCGCGGCGACGATGATCTTCCATTGGTTGATCGTCAGCCGGGCCTGGCGATCGAGAATGTCCAGCATGCATTTCCTCCTCATCGCCAGCCCGGGCGACCCACTGGTTTGGTGTTGTTGGGCCGGCTCCAGGCCGGCCGGGCGCGCAGCATAAGCGGTCCCGCGCCAGGGTGGCAACGGACGCCGCTCGCTCAGGCGGTCAGGCGCGCCGCTCCACCTCGATCGTCACATGGCTCAGCCCCGACAGGCCCGCCAGGTGCTCTTTATAAAGGCTTGGCGATTGCGGCGCGTGCGAGACGATCGTTGCGATCAGCGCATTGTGCCCCGGCCCAACCTGCCACAGATGCAGGTCGGCGACACGGTCGGAACCGCGCTCGAGCCGCTCCCTGATCGAGCGGGCAAGTTCGCCGCGCGGACGGATGTCGAGCAGCACGGCCGTGGCGGCACGCATCAGCGCAACAGCCCAGTTCAGGATCACGGCAGCCCCGATCATTCCCATCACGGCGTCGATCCACGGCCACCCGAGTTGCCGAGCCGCGAACAGGCCGACGACCGCGAGCAGAGAAACCGCTGCATCGGCGGCGACGTGCAGATAGGCGGCGCGCAGATTGAGGTCGTGGTCGCGGCGATGGGGGTGGCCATGTTCGCGATCAGCAGCGTGGCTGTGTTCGCGGCGAGGGGCATGGCTGTGATCGTGATCATGCTCGTCTCGCAGCAGCCAGGCGCTGAGCAGGTTGACCCCGAGTCCGACGGCCGCGATCGGGATCGCCTCCGCGAACGCGATCGGAACCGGGTGAGGCAGCCGGCCGAGGCTTTCCCAACCGATCAGCAGGGCGATCATCGCCAGGATGATCGCGCTCGTAAAACCGGCCAGATCGCCGAACTTGCCGGTCCCGAAACTGAAGCGCGGATCGGCCGCGTGGCGACGCGCAAACGCATAGGCCGCGGCCCCGATCAGCAATGCCACGGCGTGCGTCGACATGTGCAGACCATCGGCGACCAGCGCCATCGACCGGAACAGCAGGCCGCCGACGATCTCCGCCACCATCATCGTGCAGCACAGCGTGACGACGAAGCGGATGCGCCGCTCGTTGCGGCCATGCTCCGCACCGAGAAAGACGTGACCGTGCGTCCAACCCTCGATCGAGCCGGTATGCATCGCCCGAACCCGCTAGCACCTGAAACAACGGCGGCACTATAGGCCGGGGCCCAACGGCAGGCGAGAGCGGCGCCGGCCTGCCGTTCCGGCGGTGGCAGCCCGAGCCGGGACCGGTTGGTCCGCCGGCTCAGAGGATCGGCGCCGGCCGCCGAACGCGGTTATTTCTCGAAGGCGGCGACATCGCCGGGCCGGCGCAACATCTTGTTGACCTCGCCGGCATGCATTTCTTCGGCATAGATCATCTGCCGCGCATATTCCTCAAGCATCACCGAGCGGCCTTCGACACAGGACAGCAGCTCGCGATAGCTCGCCAGCGCCCTGGCCTCGGTCTCCAGCGATTCGCGCAGGATGGCGCCGATATCGTGCTTGTGGCTGTCGAGCATCGGCCCGATCTCGAGCGAGGGATAGGCGCCGAGCAGCGTAATCAGCTCGCCGGCCTGCTGCGCATGGGTCATCGATTCCGTGGCCTGCTCGCGCAGCCAGGAGACGATCGGGATGCGGTTGTGACCGAACACCAGGAAGGAATAATGCGTGTAGCGGATCACTCCGGCGAGTTCCTCTTCGAGGATCCGGTTCAGCACGCCGACGACGCGGTCCTTGTCGATGTCGCTCATGATTTGTCCTCCGCGTTTCCTCGTGGAGTTAACAGCCCGAAGCGCGTTCGGTTACCCTCACCGGCACGATCCCGCGCCGGCCAACGGTTTCGCCCGCCCATGGGTTTCGATAGGAATCGGCCCGAAACACCGGTAATACCGCTAGGGTGATACCGCACATCCCAGCACAGGCGCGTTCGCATGAGCCTTCCCGACACCGTCACCGCCCTCGGCGCACAGCTCGATGCCGGCGGGGCGATCACGCCCGCCCCCGACCTGTTCGCGGCTCATGACGTGTTCGCGGCCGAGCTGCCGCAAATCTTCGTGCGGCCGTGGATGGCGGTCGATCACGCCAGCCGCCTCGCCGAGGACGGGAGATGGTTCCGCTGCGACGCGGCCAACCGTTCGGTGGCGATCGTGCGCGAGAGCGCGGAGCAGATCCATGCGCTACGCAATGTCTGCCTGCATGCCGGATATCGCATCTGCGAAGAGGACGAGGGCCGTTCCGAGCGGCTCCTCTGCATTTATCACGGCTGGGAATATGCGCTGGACGGCCGGTTGACCGACCCGCTGCTGCGCCCGGAGCTAACCGACCGCTCGCGCTACCGCCTGGCCCGTTACGGGCTGCGGGTGAGCCATGGCCTGATCCTGCTCGACCTGTCGGCCCCGGGTCCGGCGCCCCAGCCCGCCCCGTTTGACGACGGCACGGTTCCGGCCGATCTCGCCGAATTGGCGGTGATCCGCCGCCATCGCTTTGCGACCAGCTGGAACTGGAAGTATGTGCGCCAGCTGCTGCGCTCGTCGCCGCAGCTGTTCTTGCCCGCAGGAGACGGCGCGATGATCGAGTACGGGCCGTTGAGCCTGCTGATGCGCGGGGCCGGCCAGACCGTGCTGCTGCGGATCAACCCGAAATTCCCGGGGCAGACCGATTTCGAGGCGATATGGCTTGCGCCGGCCGGTACGCCGGAGCCGGCCGGCGTCGAAGAGCGCGTCGGCGAGGCGCTGCGCCAAACCGGCGACGCGATCTCGGCGGCACCGCTCGCCTGGCTCGGCCGCGATTTCTACGATTGGTACTGGCCGCTGATGGCCCCCGTCGCCGCGGCGTGACGCTCGGCCTGGCCCGCGCCCGATCCCGGAGGTTGCCGCGATGAACGTTCGCACGGTCACCGAGGGCCTGCTGTTTCCGGAAGGTCCCGTTGCCCTGGCCGACGGCTCGGTGCTGCTCGTCGAGATTGCCGCCGGCGCGGTCACCCGGGTCCTGCCGGACGGCAGCAAGGCGGTCGTTGCGCGCCCCGGCGGCGGGCCGAACGGTGCCGCGATCGGTCCCGACGGTTGCTGCTATATCTGCAACAATGGCGGCTTCGAGTGGCATGTCGAGGGCGCCTATCGCCGTCCGGTGGTGCAGGCCAGGGATTATGGGGGCGGCCGTATCGAGCGCATCGATCTCGCAAGCGGGGCGGTCGAATGCCTGTACCGCGCCTGCGGCGATGTCCCGCTGAAGGGCCCGAACGATCTCGTTTTCGACCGCCAGGGCGGGTTCTACTTCAGCGATCTCGGCAAGGTCCGCGCACGCGAGATGGACCGCGGCGCGGTGTATTACGCCAAAGCGGACGGCTCGTTTATCGCCGAGGTCGCGTTTCCGATGGTGACGCCGAACGGCATCGGCCTGTCGCCGGACGAGAAAATCCTCTACGTCGCGGAGACCGAACCGGCGCGGCTGTGGGCCTTCGACATTGTGGAACCGGGTGTCGTGCGCAAGGACCCCTGGCCGTCGCCGCACGGCGGCCGGCTCGTCGCCGGGATGGGCGGGTATCAGCGCTTCGACTCGCTGGCGCTCGACGCCGACGGGCGGATCTGCGTCGCGACCCTGATCAATGGCGGGATCACGGTGATTTCGCCCGACGGCCGCCATATCGAGCACCATCCGATGCCCGATCCGATGACGACCAATATCTGCTTCGGCGGCCCGGACAGGAAGACCGCCTACATCACCCTGTCGTGGACCGGCCGCCTTGTCGCGGCCGATTGGCCGGTCGCCGGCCTCAAGCTCAACCAGAACGGATAAACCTCAGATCCGGCTGGACGATTCCGTCCCCGGGTAGTCCGGGGCGGCCCCGCGATGGCCGGGCCGAAGCCCGGCCATGCGACGGGACGGGAGCGGAACCTGCTCTAGCCGTGATTGGCGCGGTAGTAGGTGTTGCGCAGGACGCGGCCGGGCAGCGCGCCGGTGTGCTTCTTGTCCTCAAGCAATATCTCGCCGTTGACGATCGTGTAATGGACGCCTTCGGCGGTCTCCTTGATGCGCCAGCCGCCTGCCGGGAAGTCATGCACGACCTCTTCGTGCCCGCATTTGACGGTCGCCGGGTCGAAGATCGCGATGTCGGCCGCCATGCCCGGCCGAAGCAGCCCGCGGTCATAGAGACCGAAGGTCGAGGCCGAGTCGAAGGTCAGCCGGCGCACCGCCTGTTCGAGGCTCATGACCTGCTTCTCGCGCACCCATTCGCCAAGCAGCTTGGTGATGTAGCCGTAGCCGCCGTGGAACTGGACGTGCGCGCCGCCGTCGCCGAGCCCGATCACCGCATTGGGATGGGTCAGGATCTTGGTCAATGCCTCGTCGTCGATGTTGTTCTCGGCCTGCAGAAAGCGGGTTTCGAGCTTCTCCTCGACGACGAGATCGAGGAAGGCGTCGACGACGCGCTTGCCCTGCGCCTCGGCGATCTGCCCGATCGACTTGAACTGCATCCACTTGTTCTTTTCCAGCGCGGGCTCGTTGACCCAGATGTAGTCCCACCAGGTCTTGGAGATCCCGACCGCGCTGTCCGGCTTGTTGACGACCGCTTCCTCGTGCAGTTTGGCGCGGATCTCGGGATCGGCGTATAGCCGCAGTTTCTCCTCGTCGGACATCAGCAGGATCGGGTGCCAGGTCGGCAGGCCGCGGAAAACCTGGCTGTTCTTCATCGTGAAGTCTTGCGTGATCCGGTTGGGGCTGCACATCGGGTAGGCGCGGATGCCGAGCGCCGCGGTCTCCTCGATCCGCGCCATGTGCTCCTTCCATTCGTTCGGGCGGCGCATCGTCTGCGACAGGCTGTTGTAGACGACGGTGCGTCCGGTGGCCTCAGCGAGGCGGCGCATCATGCCGTCCTTCAGCTCGACATACTGGCCGCCGCCGGCCTGGATCGTGCCGGTGCCCATGTCGCGCAATACGTCGGCGAGCGCGAAGATCTCCTGCTCGTCGGCCCACAAGGCCGGGATCGGCACGCCCTGAGGGTCGAAATGCCCCTTTTCGCGCGACACCGACAAGCCGAGCGCCCCGGCCTGCATGCCGTCGCGCACGACCTCCTGCATCGCCTTGATCTGCGCCTCGGTGGCGCCCGGCTTCTGGCAGTCGTCGCCCATCACGTAATGGCGCACCGCGGTGTGCCCGATCAGATTCCCGACATTGATGCCGAGATGATTGTCGAGCTGCTCCATGTATTGCGGGATCGTCTCCCAGTCGAATTCGACGGTCTTCAGCACCTCCATCGGGATCGCTTCGACGTAGGAGAGGAATTCGGCCAGCCGCTCCTCGGTGCCCTTGCGCACCGGCGCCAATGACAGCGAGCAATTGCCGAAGATCACCGAAGTGGCGCCGTGCTCGGGCGAGAAGGTGCATAGCGGGTCCCAGGTGACCTGCGCGTCGTAATGGCAGTGATTGTCGATGAAGCCCGGCGATACCGCGCGGCCTTCGGCGTCGATCGTGCGCATCGCCGGCCCGGAGAGCTTGCCGATCTCGACGATCTTGCCGTCCTTGACCCCGACATCGCCGCGAAACGCCGGCATCCCCGAGCCGTCGACGACCAGCCCGTTGCGGATCAGCAGATCATAGGCCATGCGCTTTCCTCCGTGCTCCAGGCCGCCGGCCGGCAGCCCCCTTGCTGCGGCGGAGTGTAGCACGATGCGGCCCTCCGCCCAGCCGCCAAGCCGTGCAATTACCGCGCGGCCGATGACGTGTTTGCCGATGGCTGCGCACACCCGACAGCGGTAGCCTCGACCCGTGCGCACCAAATGGGGAGCGCCTCCATCAGGGCAGGGCCATGGCCGAGCGGACGATCGTGAAATCCGGTATCGAGGATGTCGGCCAGGGTCCGGCCGTCTTCGCCGAACTGCTACAGGCGTTTGCTGCGGCGGTCGTGGCCAATGACGGCGGCGGGCTGGGGCAGATGTTCACCCCCGACGGCATCTACGAGGACGGCTTTTTCGGTCCGCATGCCGGGCGCGAGGCGATCGCCGCGATGCTGCAGCGCTTCCATGACACCGGCGGCGACTACCGCTGGGAGTTCTTCGATGCGGTCGGCGGCGGCGCGATAGGCTACGCCCGCTTCCGTTTCAGCTACGTTTCCCGCCTGCCCGAGAGCCCTGGCCGGCCGGTCGCGTTCGAGGGCATCAGCGTGTTCTACCTTCGCGACGGCCTGATCGCGCGCTATGCCGAGATATTCGACCGCGGGCTGGCCCTGGTGCAGCTCGACTTCCCGGCCGAGCGCATCGAGCGCGTGTTGCGCAAGGCCGCCGCGGCGCAGAACGCGCATCCGGAACTCGCGCCGCACCTCGACCGGTTCCGGAACGGCGGCCCGCCGGGGTAAGCCTCACCCGGCTTTGGCGAGCAACGGCGCCAGGAACTCGCGCAGCGTCGGGTCCCATTTGGCGTGGTCGGGACCGCTTGCCGAATGGCCGAGGTCGCTGTCGATCTCGAAATAGCGGGCATCGACCCCGGCGGCCTTCAATGCGTCGAGATAACGCGGCGCGATGGTCGGCGGAAACACCCGGTCGCTGCGGCACAGCACATACAGCACCTTGGCCTTGATCTTCGGAAATTCCGGGATCGTGTCGAAGCCGAGCGTCGCGCGCCGCAGGATCACCAGCGAGTTGGCGTCCCAATGCTGCGCCCATTCCGCGGCACGCCGGCGGATTTCGGCCTCGCGCTGGGCCGGGTCGGGATAGCGCGCGGTCAGCGCCGCCTCGATGCCGTAGCACTTCAGGGTTTCCGCCCGGATCTCGGTCAGCACCGTCTTCGCGCCGCCGCGATCGTAATACCAGCCGCCGTTCCACTGCGGATCGGTGGCCAGCCGCTCCTGCAACTCCGCAAGGCTTTTCTCGACGTTCGATGAACGGGGCGCCGTGACCACCGCGACGATGCCGTCCATCATGTCCGGATAGGCGACCGCCCACTGAAAGGCCTGATACCCGCCGAAGGACGGACCGGCCACCGCGACCAGGTGCTTGACCCCGAGTCCGTCGAGCAGCGCCTTTTCGGCGGCGACGATGTCGCGCACCGTGATCGCCGGGAAGTCCGGACCGTAGGGCTTGCCGGTCGCCGGGTTGAGGCTCGCCCCGTTGGTCGAACCGAATGAGGAGCCGAGCATATTGGACGACACGACAAAGAGCTTGTCGGTGTCGATCGCCTTGCCCGGGCCGATCAGCCCATCCCACCAGCCCAGCCGGTTGTCATTCGCCGGGCTGCGGCCGGCGGCATGGTGGCTGCTGGTGTAGCCGTGGGTGATCAGCACGGCGTTGCGTCCATCCGGCGCAAGCCGGCCATAGGTCTCATAGGCAATGGTCACCCGCGGCATCACGGTGCCGTTCTGGAGATGGAAGTTGTTCAGGGTGAACGACTTTTCCTCGACAGGGCCAAGCTCGGCGGCGGCCGCCGCGATGCCTGACATCAGCAGGATCAACCCGGCAATGAATGGCAGCCGCACCGGTCCCTCCCTGGACGTTTGTTTCGGGTACTCGCCGGAACCTATCGGCCGCAAACTGGGCTCACAAGCCGGGTTCTCGCCGCGCCGCGAAGCGGTATAAGCTCGGCCCGTCCGCCGCTTCCGCGGCAATCCGGACGGAACCCACACAAACCCGCGTCGCCGCAGGCCGGGCTAAGGGAGCGCAAAGATGAAGCTGCTGTACTTCAACGATTACAAACTCGGCGTGCTGAATGGCGACAACGTCGTCGACGTCACCGCGGTGGTGCGCGACATTCCGCATAACACCCCGGGCGAGCTGATCAACGGCCTGATCGAGCGCTTCCATGATTATCGCCGGCCGCTCGAAGACGCGGTCAAGGCGGGCCAGGGCATCCCGGTGTCGCAGGTCAAGATCCTGCCGCCCTTGCCGAAGCCGACCAACATCGACTGCATGGCGGTCAACTACATGGAGGACGGCACGCGCAGCGCGCCGGCGCCGATCAACGCTTTCCACAAATCGCCGAGCGCGATCATCGGCCAGGGCGACACGATGGTATTGCCCGACGTGCCGGCGACGATCTTCGAAGGCGAAGCCGAGATGGCCGTCATCATCGGCAAGCGCGCCAGCCACGTGCCGGCCGCCGAAGCCATGGACTATGTCTTCGGGTACACCAACTTCATCGACGGCTCGGCGCGAGGATTGCCGCCGTCCGGCAACGTCTTCTTCCAGATGAAGTCGCGCGACACCTTCGCGCCGATCGGCCCCTACATCGTCACCGCCGACGAGATCAAGGATCCGAACAATCTGCAGATCCGGCTGTGGAACAACGGCACCTTGATGCAGAACTTCAACACCAGCGACATGGGGCACAAGATCCCGCGCTGCATCGAGTGGCTGACCTCGATCCACACCCTGGAGCCGGGCGATATCGTTGCAACCGGCACCAACCATCGCGGCCTCAACCCGTTCATGAACGGCGACAAGATCGAGCTCGAGGTCGAGGGTCTCGGCCGGCTCGCCTTCACCGTCAAGGACGAGCTTGAGCGCAAATGGGAACGCATCACCCGGCTGCAGATGCACGAGCGCGCCAACCAGAAAACGGCGGGCAACTACCCCGACATCACGCCGCAGACCGCCGGCAAATACGCCAAGGCGAGCTGAGCCCGGCCCGCCGATCTCAGCGTACCTCGTCATGGCCGGGCTTGACCCGGCCATCCACGAAAAAGAAAGACGTGGATGCCCGGCACAAGGCCGGGCATGACAGTTTCTGGGTCGCGGCGATCCAGAGCAATCTGGCTGTGGATGGGCAGCAGGACGAGTCAGAACGGCTGCGTCAATGTTGGGACGGCTGCGTTTCCCGGGCCGAGATTACGATGCGGGGCGCGGAACAGCGGAGCGACTTCGCGCATGAATAGGCTGAGGCTGCGCGCCGCAACTTCGTAGGGCAGCGGTCCGAGCCGGAACGAGGCGATCACCCCGCCGACCCCAAGCCGCTCGATGTCGGCGAACGCAGCGGCGACGGTTGCGGGCGAGCCGCGAACCAGCCCATGCGCCGCGGCGCGCCGCTCCGGCGAGTCGCCCGGCGGCACCGCGATGCGCTGACCGGTCTCGGCAAAGACTCGCTCGCGCATCGCCGCTCGCGACTCGTTCATGGCCCGAAATGCCGGCACCGCAACCCTCTCGGCTTCCGCATCGGTATCGGCGACGAACAGGTTGCGCCAGATCCAGCTTTGCTCGAGGTTGGTCGCGATCTGCTCCTCACCATAACCAGCGGCAGCCATCTCGCGGCGATAGAGGTCGACGCGGTGCCGCGTCACCTCGTTCGACTGCACATTCATCAGGAACGGCCGACCGGTGCGTGCCAGCTCGATCAAAGAGGCTCCGCTCGAAGCGCCTCGGATAATGAACGGATGCGGCCGGGTGAACGGGCGCGGGCGCAGCTCCGGTATGCGCAATTGCCAAAACCGACCATGGTGGTCGATCGCTCCGCCGCGCCAGGCGGCGAGCATGACTTGCTCGGCCTCTTCGAGCCGCGGCTGCGCCTCATTGTGGTCGAGGCCGAAGCCCTGATAATCATAGATGTTGTAAGCGGTGCCGCGGCCGAGGCCGACAATGAGCCGGCCCTTCAGGAGATTGTCGAGCACGGCGATCTGTTCGGCGAGCCGTACCGGATGGTGAAGCGAGGTCTGCACCACCGCAAAGCCGAGCCGGCTCTGCTTGAGCAGCACGGAGAGCGCTCCGGCGAACACAATCGGATCGACATAGGCGCAGATGCCGTCGAAATGATGCTCGGCGAGCCAGATGACATCGACGCCGAGCGTATCCGACAGCACCGCCTCCTGCACGGTCTCGTCGATGACGGTTCCGTCCTGACCAGGATCGCGACTGTCGGGAAACAGGAAATTGCCGATCTTCACGCTCCCTCCGTCCGCAGAGTGGCCGCCCTTATTGCGGCAGGGTCCGCGGCGGCGTCAATCAGCCGCTGCGCAGCCGCCGCGGGCCGATGCGACCGGAAGCCGTCCCGGGCCGCGGCTGAAGGCGCGGGCCGGTGTCGCAGCCCAGCCCCATACCCCTATTGGTACCCATCCAACACTTGGTGCCCCAATCCCGTCTCCCGGCGAACGCCGGGACCCATTCTTTCGCGGTTTCGCAGGCTGCACCTCGGCGCCCGACCTGCGCCGGGATGGCGGGGAGCGGGGTGCTTTGTGTCAGATTTGGTCCACTATGATCCTCGGTGGCCACCTGGGTACCTAGCCAGTACAGTCGTGCCGCGCTAGTGTCGCCGCCGTCACCCGGCCGGTGTCGTGGCACGGAAAGGCTTAGCAATGATCGATCTGCATTATTGGCCGACACCCAATGGCAAAAAGGTCACCATTTTGCTTGAGGAATGCGATTTCGTTTATCGCATCATTCCGTGCAACATCCAGCGCGGAGACCAGTTCAAGCCGGAATTCCTGAAGATCAACCCGAACCACCGCATGCCGGTCATGGTCGATCACGAGCCCAAGGATGGCGGCGCTCCGGTTACGGTCTTCGAATCGGGCGCGATCATGATGTACCTGGCGGAAAAAGCCGGGCGCTTCTGGCCGCAGGATGTCCGCGGCAAGTACGAGGTCGCCCAGTGGGTGATGTGGCAGATGGCCAATCAAGGCCCCAAGCTTGGCGAATGCGGGCATTTCCGCCGGCTCGAAGGAAGCGAGGGCGACCAGTCCTACGCGCTGCGCCGCTTTACCGACGAGGCCAACCGGCTATACGGCGTGCTGAACAACCGTCTCTCTGATCGGCGCTATCTGGCCGGCGACGAGTACACGATCGCCGACATGATTTGCTACCCGTGGACCGTCAACTGGAAAAATCAGGGGCAGGACATCGACGAATTCAAGTATTTCAAGCGCTGGTTCGAGGAGATCGGCAATCGTCCGTTGGTCCAGCGCGGCATGATGGTCGGCACTGACCTGCCGCCCGATCCGGCGACAATCTCGGCCGAGGAGCGGGCCGCGATCCGCAAGCGCATGTACAACCAGCGCGCTATCCCGGTTCCGGGGTAGCATCGATCGCGGCGCCTTGTCCGGATTTGTCCGGGGGCTCAGGTGCCGTAATCGAAATCCTGGCGCACGCGCGCGGCGGGCAGGCGCATCGTCACGGTGGTGCCCTCGTCAACCTGGCTGGCGATCGACAGGATCCCGCCATGCAGCTCCACCATGGCGCGGCACAGCGGCAAGCCGAGCCCGGTGCCCTCGTATTTGCGGTTGAGGCTGCCATCGACCTGGCCAAAAGGCGTCAGCGCGGTGGCAACGTCCTCGGGCGCGATGCCGATGCCGGTATCCGCCACCTGCAACAGGAAATCGCCGCCCTCGTCGATCCTGGCCCCGACCTCGATATGGCCGCCCGGCGGCGTGAACTTGATCGCGTTGGTCAGCAGGTTGAGCAGAATTTGCTTCAGCTTGCGCTCGTCGGCGTAAAGCTGCGGCAGCCCCGCGGGCGCATTGATTGCGATGGTCAATTCGGTGCGATGCGCGCGGTCCTGCACGAGCCGCGTCGCGGCGCGGATGACCGTGGTGATCTCGACCTCCTCCTCGTCGAGTTCCAGCTTGCCCGCCTCTGCCTTGGCGATGTCGAGGATGTCGTTGATCACATCGAGCAGGTGACGGGCGCTGTCGAGGATGTCGCCGAGATAGTCGCGGTACTGGCGCGAGCCGACCGGGCCGAAGATCTCCTCGCGCATGATTTCGGTGAAGCCGATGATCGCGTTCAGCGGCGTGCGCAGCTCGTGGCTGATATTGGCAAGGAATTCCGATTTCGACCGGTTCGCGATCTCGGCGAATTCCTTGGCCGAGGACAACGCCTCCTCGCGCCGCTTCAACTCCGTGATGTCGGTCAGGATGCCGACGGTCGAGCCGTCGCCGGCAACGCGGTCGCCGACCTTGACCCAGCGGCCGTCGCCGAGTTGCAGCTCGAACGAGGCGGTCCCGGTGCGGCGCAGCTCGCGCTGCCGGGCACACCATGATTCTGCCGTGTCGTCGCCGAGCATGATGCCGCCCCGCTCGGCGGTGGCGCGGATGAAATCGGCAAAGGCGATGCCGGGCTCCAGCAACTCGGCGCTGGCTGGGAACATCGAGCGGTATTTGCGGTTGCACAGCACCAGCCGTTCGTCCCGATCGAACAGGGCGAAGCCTTCGGAAATGCTCTCGATGGCCTCGACGAGCCGGCCGCGGGACTGCGCCACCCGCTCCCAAGCCTCGATTTCCTGGGTCACGTCCCGAGCGGTCCCGCGATACCCGAGGAACTCTCCGCTGGTCGAGGAGAAGACTGGCAGGCCGGAGAGCCGCAGCAGCCTGTCGCCCCCGTCGCGCCGGCGGATGCGGTAGGCGATATCGCGGAAAGGCGGGTGCTGCGGGCCGGAATCGGCTCGGACGAAAGGCGGGGTGCCGTCGGGGAACGATCCGAGATCGGCGAAGCTGCGGCCGATCAGTTCGCGGGGATGGTAATCGAGCATCTCGCCGATCCGCGGCGACACGGCGGACAGCACCATCTCGGCATCGGTTTCCCAGACCCAGTCGGAGACGAGACGCGTTATGTCGTCGAGACGCTCTCGAACAATGCTCAGCTCCTGGGCCAGACGAACCTGTTCGTCGTTCTCCTCGAAGAGGCCGAAAACTCCGATCGGCGTGCCGCGGCTGTCGCGCAGCAGGCCGCGGTTGAGCGTCAAGCGCCGGCTCGGGAACCCCGCCAGGTCGATGCCGTCGCTTGGCGAAACATCGGGCTCGGCCTCGTCGCGCGGTTGCGGTATCGCGGCGAGTTCGGCGGGCTCAACCCCGAGACGGTCGGCGACGGCCCGCAACAGCTCGCGGCAGCTGTCACTTGCAACGCAGATCCGCCCGTCAAGATCGGCCAGAAAAATCGGAGGACCGCGTTCGAAAAAGGCTTGGCGGAGCATTTCGGGGGTCGCCGCCCCGTTCTCGTCGGCAGCGGCTCGACGGGCGCGCTCGAGCGACAGAGGCTGAGCCGCGGGGCGGGAAGCTGCCATGCCGTCAGCCCTGTACCGGCGAATGCAAGCCGCTTTCGACTTGCCATAGGGCGCGCTGATATCCCGGATCGCGCCCCCACCCTTTGACGATGATCCGGGCCGCCTCTCGGTCGAGCCGATCGAAAAAAGAGCCGACCCGTTCGGTCTCGCCGGGGGCCGGAGCGCGTGCTTTCGCGCTCAAGGCGAAGATCGCGGCAAAAGCGCCGTGGGCGAGCCCGATTGCCTTGCAGGCGATCGCCAGGCCTTCGCCGCCGGGTTCGAAAATCAGCCGGTTGATCAGGCGGGGGCGGAGCTCCGTCAAATGCGCCAAAAGCGCTGCGAACAGCGCGATCTCCCCCTGGGCCAGGGTGTCGATCAACAGGTCGGGGGGGATCTGCCGCCGCCGCGCCAGCTGCGCGCTCAGCGCCGCCGCCGGCGCTTCCTCGTTCGCCTCGCTGGCCAGCGCGGCAACAATCTCCTCCAGCGCCCGATCAAGACGGCCCGGATCCACGGCGGCGCGCTCGACGAGATGCTGGCGCATTGCCGCCGAGACCCACCAGCACAGTCGCTGCGCCAATGCCGGCCCCAATTCGCGCCGCTGCAGGCGTGGGTTCTGGAACGTATCGACCCGGTTCGATTGTTCGACGAGATAGGCCAGCGTCGCGGCCTTGATCGCCGTGTCGGGGCTGTCGAGCAGGGTGCGGATCACATCCCCCGCGCCGCCGCCTCGGTGGGCGGCCGACCGCCCGGCGCTTGCGGCGCTGCGCACTGCCGACGCGAGCTGGTGCTCGAGACTGCGGTGGGTGACGATCTCGACCAGCTCCTCATCCTGCAGCACCTCGCTGCGGCGCAACACGGCGAGTGCCGATCCGTGGATGTCGCTGGCGGCCAGCGCCGGCAGTTCGGGTGCCCGCTGGGTCTTGGCCGGGAGGCGCTCCGCAAGACCCCGCCGCAGAGCGGCCTCGATTTCGCCGATCAGCTGGCGGACGATCTCGGTCATCAGAAAGCGCTCGCGATCCGTCAGCACCGTCGACCCGGAACGAAAGAGATCGGCCGCCGATGCGGCCAGGGCGCGCCGGCTTGCCGCGCTCTTGTCGCGGGCAAGCCGTAACAGCTGCTCCAGGTCTCCCTCACGCACGCGATCACCGCCGATTTCGAAGCCGAGCCCGCAAGCCGGCTTGGAGAGCAAACGAGCCGTGAACTGTTTACGGGAGGCGTCGTTACAAAAGCTTTAAGGGTTCCAACGTGGTCCCGGCGCGGCCGGGGCATGAACTTGCGGGGGCATGGTCCGGGCCCTATCATTCCGGACCGCCTGATGAGGTCTAACGCGATGACGCCCACCGGTTCTCTGCAGCCAGTATTGCCGGCTTCGCCCGCGCCGCAGGGCCGCCGCGACGGCGGGTCGACGCCGGGCCGACCGCAAGCCGATGGCGCGTCCGCTCGACGCGACCCGGGGCCGGTGACGGTTCGCCGCGGCACACTCGTCGATATCCTCGCCTGAGCCCGTTCACGCGCGAGCGGTTGCAGATGTCGACGGCAGGCCCCCCCATCCGGGGCCCTTCGGTCAAAGGCATCCCCGAAGGCGACAACCGCGAGCGCATGATCTGCGCCGAATGCGGCTATATTCTTTACGACAACCCCAAGGTCGTGGTCGGTTCGGTTGCGCGCTGGGGCGAGCGCATCCTGCTATGCCGCCGCTCGATAAATCCACGCCGCGGGTTCTGGACGCTGCCCGCCGGCTATCTCGAGCTCGGTGAATCGACCAGTGCCGGAGCCGAGCGCGAGGCCTGGGAAGAGGCCCAGACCCGCATCCTGATCGAAGGCCTGCTGGCGGTCTACGACATCCCGCGGATCAGCCAGGTGCAGCTGATCTACCGCGCCCGGCTGATCGAAGAACGGTTCGCCCCAGGCCCGGAGAGCCTTGAGGTACGATTGTTCGGCTGGGACGAGATCCCGTGGTCCGAGATTGCCTTTTCCTCGGTCCACTGGGCCTTGCACCACCACCGGGAGGCGCAGGCAAGCGGCGATTTCACGACCCGCACTTCGGCGCCCGATCCCGCCACGCTTGCGCGGAAAGCGTTGTAGCGCACGCTGCATCCGGGACAAGGAAGCGCGCCGCCGGCAGTCGCCGCTACGCCATGATGCCCGACAGGTCGAGCACGAAGGCCGCCCCCAACAGCGGGATCGATGACCGGATGCGCCGGCGCGCCCACGGCCGATAGCGCTCCCGCAACGCGGCCGCCTCCAAAAATGCCATCGCCGGCAAAGCGTGCCAGCCCAGCATCGCAACGGTCATGAAGGCCCAGCAGCTGGCGAGGCAGCTGCCGCCCGCACCGAGACCGTAACGCGCACAGGCGATGTCGGCACGCCAGCCCTCGGCGGCGAGCGGGACGGTGCGATGACACCGCTGCAGCGCCGCGCGCTTGCAGCCGGTCAGCTGCCACGCCGCCGCGAGCGCGTAACCCGCTGCGGCGATCAGCGCACGTCCGCTCGCGGCAAGGCTGCCGGCACCAACCAGCAGCGGCAGCAGCACCGCTCCGGCAACGATCCACACTGCCAGATAACCCGCGAGGAATTCTGCGATGGCGCGGTGGCGGCGATCGCGAAAGCTCCTGAAGGCGACATGCCGCACCGGCAGAACGACCAGCGGCGGCATCATCGCCGCCGTCATCAAGCACCATTCGCCGAAGTGTGCCGCCAGGCGCGGTGACAGCGGCGGCCCGAAGGCTGAAAACGATGCCGGCTCAACGCCCGACACTGTGCACAGCGGCACCAGGGGCGCGGCTTGCCTCGAAAGGATCAGGGCCAGCCAGGCTGCCGCGCTGGCCGCCAGCATCCACCATTCGGGATGCCGGGCAAACCAGTCCCGGTCGATCCTGCAGGCGCGAAGACCCGGGATCGCGAACGCGGTCACCGCGCTCAGCCGTAATACACGCTGACGCGACCCACCTGTAAATTCGAGGTCGGCGCCGACTGCTGACCGCGCCTGACGAAGGTCACCTGCAAACCGGACTCGTCCCAGCGCTGCTCGCGCCGCAGCTGTTCGACGAGGTCGGTGATGTCGAGAACGGTGGTGATGCCGCTGCCGCCGTGAGGGCCGCCCGGACGGGTCGCCTTCTGCACGCCGAAGGTCGACAGGCTGCCGGCAAAAAGCCCCGGGCCGCCGCCCGTGGGCTGCGGGGGCAAAGTCTGTGCGGGCGAAGTCTGTGCAGGCGAAGCTTGGGCCGGCGTAACCACGTCGATATAGACGTCGTACCGCGGCAGCCGCCCGGTTCCGGTCACGTTTTCAAGGTTGAGGAAGGTGCGCGTCGGACGCAGCGCCGAGGTCCGCGCGCGTGCGGTTTGCGCCGCCTGCGGGCGGAAGGCGACCGCGGCCGTGCTCGCCGCACTGTCGAGCACGATCGGGGCGCTCGCTCCGACCAGTTCGGGCTGCGGCTGCGGCCCCGCGGTCATCGCCGCCGCCGCTGCGGCGACGTGGGCCGCCAGCGGGTCCGAAATATCGTCATACCTGTACCCATGCAGCAGCTTGGTCGTATCGACCACCTGGCTCGGCTTGAACGTCAGCACGGTGCCGGCGGCGCCGTGAAGCTCGAACGAGATCTTGTTGAGCCAGTCCGGGTCGGTCGGGTTCACGAAGCCGGCGTTGCGGTGCCGCCATACTTCCCACAGCCGGTCGATATTGGCGTGGTGCAGCCAGAAGATCGGATCCAGCGCCGCGGTGTCGGGGTCGCCCATCAGGCCGCCGATATCGTCGTGAATCTGATTATGCGGCACGTCCTCGATGCCGCCATTGGTGCCGCCGGAATGGCTGAAGATCGTTTTCGGACCGCCGAAGCCGGGATGTCCGCCGGTCGAGCCGCCGGTGAACACCGGGTCGGCAAGCGCATGCAGGCTGACATCGGCATCCGGGATGTGGAAGTTTGCGGTCGGTGAATTGCGGCCGGCGACCCATAACGGGTTGCGGCTATGATCGGCCAGCTGCGGACTGACGAAGGCTGCCGGCAGCAGCCGCGCCGCATTGTTGTTGCCGGGAGCGCTGTAGTTCCAATACGGCAACGCCCAATCGGCCGGGCCCCCCAGCTTGGCCACCGCCGCCGCCACGATCTGCTCGAAGCACACGAGGTAGGCCCGGTGCCAGGGCTCGAAAAACCAGCTTTGATGCTGGCACTGGTTCCAGAACTGTTCCTGTTGGGCGCTCGACGGGAACGGCACATTCACCGGATTGGGATCGCTGGAGCGATCATAGCCGTGCACGGCCGACAAATAGCGCCAGCTCGTCGGATCGGTCACCGGACGGCTTTGCAGCTCGGCGACCGCCCTGCCATACCAGAATAGATCGTCTCCGGCATGGCCGAGGGTGGACACATTCTTTCGCGTCCGCACCGATGGCGGCGGCGGGCTGCTGTTCATCGCGCCCTCCAGACCTGGACTTTGAAAGGTAAAATGTAAAAAGTCTGGCTCGTTTACAGCCGATCTAATCGCTCTTAACCCTTGCTCCTCGCCCGGTCAATAACCGGGCCGGCGAGCCTCATTCCACCGGTTGGTCCGCTGCGCGTCGTTGATTGAACGCTTCGGGCGGAACATTCGCCCTTGCGTGATGCCGGCATTGTCTGACGGCCGGTTCGCCACGTTCCTCACCCTCGGCCGAGCCGATGCGCAACTACGGGCGGGCTTCGAGGATCATGTTGAACGGTGTCTCGGCTGCCCGCCGAATGCCCCTGAAGCCGCCGGCCGTGAGGACCTCGCGCAGCTTTGCCTCACCGGCTTGCGCGCCGAGCCCGGCGCCCACTTCCTGCGCCAGCGAGGTCGGCACGCAGATCATCGTCGAGCCGGCATAGAAGAGGCGCCCGACCGGGTTCAGGTTGTCTTCGAGCCGGTCGCCGGCCATCGGCTCAACGATCATCCATGTACCATCCGGCTTCAGCGACTGACGGATGTGCGCCGCGGCACCCGTCGGGTCACCCATGTCATGCAGGCAGTCGAATACCGTAACGAGGTCGAAATCCTTCCCCGGAAATTCCTTGGCGGTTGCCACCTCGAACCGCGTATTGCCCGAGACGCCGTGCGCCGCGGCGTGAGCCTGGGCCTGCTCGACCGAGCTTGGATGGAAATCGTAGCCGGTGAACTGCGAGTTGGGGAAGGCTTGCGCCATCAGCACGGTCGACCAGCCATGGCCGCAACCGACATCAGCAACGCTCGCGCCGCGCTGCAGTTTGGCAACGACACCGTCGAGCGCCGGCAGCCAACTCGGCACGAGGTTGTTGTGGTAGCCCGGCCGAAAGAAGCGCGCAACGGCGCAGAACATGCAGCCGGCCTGATCGCCCCAGCCGACGCCGCCACCGGTTTTGAACGCCTGTTGCACCTTGTCCTGGTTCTCCAGCAATGCAGGCATCAGATCGAACGCGCCGATCAGATTGACCGGGCTGTCATCGATCGCAAACACCATCGCATGCTCTTCCGGCAAGGCGAATTTCTGTGTCGTGGGATCATAAGAAATATAGTTCGAGGCGGCTTGCTGGGCGGCCCACTCGCGCAGGTAGCGCTCGTTGACGCCGGCCTTGGCGGCGAGTTCGGCTGCACTCATCGGGCCATGCGCATGCAGCGTCTTGTAAAGGCCGAGCTGGTCGCCAATCCGAACCAGAGCGACGCTGAACGCGCCACCGAGATCGCCGAGCATTTGGCCGACAAATTGATGCAGTTTCGCCTCGTCCATTGTCGCTCCTCCTTTAATTGGAAGATAATTCGCCTTTGGGATCATTCCCTTGGCCGGGCTTGACCCGGCCATCCACGCCTGTCGTCGAGCGCCTTGCGCCAGTGAGGTGCCGTAGGTGCCCAGACCAAGCCCGGGCAAGGGGTATTGAAACTGCTCGATGCATTTTGGGTCAGACCCTGAGGTGCACAGGCTGCACCGGTCGCCTGCCTTGGCGTAAAAGAACCCGATCGCGCAGGGATCGAGCGGTTGGTATTTTCTTTTCTAAAAGCTAGATGAAAACGTGGCGCGACGCCTGCATTCAGGCCGTCGCAAAGGTGCCCATTACGGATGCCGAACTGGCAGCATACCAACCAGGTGGGGAATTGTCACCTGCTTATTGCGCCCTGCGTTAGGGGTTTCCGCCGGGTTCTCGTCCACGGCAGAGCCCCATATTTTCGCCTCGCAGCGTTTCCTTCGATCAAAAAACCCAGTCGAATGTGATTTTAAACCAGTCGCCGGGACCCCTCGATTCCGTCATCGACGGGCTACAGGCCTACCAGGCTGCGGGCGTAGGCGCGGGCCTCGAACGGCCGCAGATCATCGGCGCCCTCGCCGATCCCGATCGCGTGAATCGGAATGCCGTATTTTTCGGCCAGAGACACCAGCACGCCGCCCCGCGCGGTGCCGTCGAGCTTGGTCATGACGATGCCGGTGACCCCGACCATCTCGCGGAAGACCTCGGCCTGGGCATGGGCGTTCTGACCGACTGTCGCATCGAGCACCAGCAACACCGAATGCGGCGCGTCGGCGTCGACCTTTTTGAGCACGCGCACGATCTTCTGCAATTCTCCCATCAGGTCGGCCTTGTTGTGCAGCCGGCCGGCGGTGTCGATCAGCAGGATGTCGATGCCTTCGGCGCGCGCACGCATGAAGGCGTCAAACGCGAGCCCGGCCGCGTCGGCGCCCATCGGCCGGGTCACGACCTCGCAGCCGGCCCGCGCGCCCCAGATCTGCAATTGCTCGATCGCGGCGGCGCGGAACGTGTCGCCCGCCGCGAGCATGACGCGGCGGCCCTGATCGCGGTATTGGCGGGCAAGCTTGCCGATGGTCGTGGTCTTGCCGCTGCCGTTGACGCCGACGACGAGGATCGTGAACGGCTTCTTCGACATATCGATGCGCAACGGCTTCATGACCGGCTCGACCAGCCGGATCACTTCCTCGGCCAAAGCCTGGCGCACCTCTTCGGGCGCGACCTCCTGGTTGAAGCGGGTGCGGCGCAAGGCCTCGACGACCTCGCCCGACACCCCGATTCCCATATCGCTTGAGATCAGCAGATCCTCGAGCTCGTCGAGCGCGGCGTCGTCGAGACGGCGCCGGTTAAAAATCGTGTTGATGCCCTCGGTCAGGCGCGCCGAGCTTTTCTGCAGGCCGGCCCGCAAGCGCCCGAGCCAGCCGCGCGGCTCCGCCGGTTCCGTCGGAGGCGGCGCCGGCGCTGCCATGCTCTCAATAGCCGGTGCCGGGTCGGGGGAGAGTTCGGGCGGCGAGTGTTCGGAGGGCGGCGGTTCGGGCGCCCGTTCGGGCGCAATCACCTCCGCGATAGAGCCGGCCGAGACCGGCTCCGGACCCGGGCCGGATGGCGTCGCTGGCGCGCCGTCGCGAGCCGTGGGCTGTGGCGTTGCGGGCGCCGGTTCGGGTGTGTTGCCGCGCCGCCAGAACCTCATGTGACCGGCACTCCGACCAGGGCCTCGCCGCTGACATCGACGAAGCGCAGGCGCTGGACCGAGCCCTGCTGCAGCGACGGCGGAAGGCTGACCTGGCCGTAGAAATCGGCCCGCCCGCGTCCGGGCCTTTCGACCAGCACCAGGTTTTCGCGGCCGATGCGACCGCGCAGCTCCGCCGCCAGCGCGGCGGCGCCTCGGGCGCGCAGGCGGGCGGCGCGCTCGCGGATCACGGCCGGCGGCACCGGCGGCATGCGTGCCGCCGGCGTGCCCGGCCGGGCGCTGAACGGAAACACATGCAGAAAGGCGAGGCCGCATTCCTCGATCAGATCGAGGCTGCGGCGGAACATGTCCTCCGTCTCGGTCGGGAAACCGGCGATCAGGTCGGCGCCGAGCGCGACTTCCGGGCGCAAGGCCCGGGCACGCCGCGCCGCGGCAACCGCATCGGCGTGCGAGTGACGGCGCTTCATTCGTTTCAGCACGAGATCGTCGCCGGCCTGCAAGGACAGGTGCAGGTGCGGCATCAGCCGGGTCTCCTCTGCCAGCAAGCGCCACAGCTCCTCGTCGATCTCGACCGGATCGAGCGAGGACAGCCGCAGCCGTTCCAGCTCCGGCAACATCGCCAGCAAGCGCCGGACCATCTGCCCGAGGCCGGGCCGGCCCGGCAGATCGGCGCCGTAAGCGGTGAGATCGACCCCGGTCAGGACGATCTCGCGGCAGCCCGCCGCGAGCAGCCGGCGCGCCTGTTCGACAACGGCGCCGATCGGCACCGAGCGGCTCGGCCCGCGGCCGTACGGGATGATGCAGAACGTGCAGCGATGGTCGCAGCCCTGCTGCACCTGCAGATAGGCGCGGGCGCGACCCTCGATGCCGGCAACCGCCGCGGCGCCGCCCTCCGTCCCGGGCCCGACCGTGGTCGAGCCGGCGCCTGCCGCTCGATAGCTCTCGACGCGCAGCTTGGTTGCATTGTCGAGGACGGCATCGACTTGCGGCATGGCCGCATAGCGCTGCGGGGCGATCGTCGCGGCGCAGCCGGTAACGATGATGCGCGCCTGCGGCTGCTCCCGGCGGGCGCGGCGGATCGCCTGGCGCGCCTGCCGCTCGGCCTCCGCGGTCACCGCGCAGGTGTTGACGATGACGGCGGAGCCGAGCCCCGCCGCGGCGGCAGCACCGCGGATGATCTCGCTCTCGAAAGCGTTGAGCCGGCAGCCGAAAGTGACGATCTCGACCCCTTGCATTTCGGGTCAGCCGCGCAGCAGCGACGGGTCGAACTTGCCCTCGAAGGACAAGGCCGCCGGCCCGGTCATGATGACATGGCCGTCCTCCCGCCACAGGATGTCGAGCGCGCCGCCGTCGAGCCGAACCGCGGCATGGCGTCCCGTAAGCCCGCGGCGGTGCGCCGCCACCAGTGCGGCACAAGCTCCGGAGCCGCAGGCCGGGGTGAGCCCGGCGCCGCGCTCCCACACGCGCAGCCGGATGGTGTTGCGATCGAGGACGGTTGCGACCCCGATATTGGCGCGCTGCGGAAACAGCGGGTTGCGTTCGAGCGCCGGGCCGAGCCCGACCAGGTCGACCGCATCGGCGTCCGCGACAAAAAAGGTCGCGTGCGGGTTGCCAATGTTGGTGCAGACCGGCTGGTGCAGCGGCCCCAGGCTGAGCCCAACGCGGTCGGTGTCCATCGCGCGGGCGAGCGGGATATCACGCCAGTCGGTCCGCGCTTCGCCCATATCGACCGCGACGCGGCCGCCGGCGACCAGTTCGGCGTCAAGCAGACCGGCCAGGGTTTCGAGACGAATCCGCTTCTCGCCGGTTTCGCGGGCGAGCAGCCCGGCGACACAGCGCGTGGCGTTGCCGCACGCCTCGGCCTCGCTGCCGTCGGCGTTGAGGATTCGCATGAAGGCCTGCGCCTGCGGGTGATTTGCCGGCTCGATCAGCACGATCTGGTCGCAGCCGATCCCGGTGCGGCGGTCGGCTACCGCGCGCGCTTCGCCCGGCCCGATCGCGACCGGCTCGCGCCGGCAATCGACGACGACGAAGTCGTTGCCGAGGCCATGCATCTTGCGGAACGCGATTGGCGCCATTCCGCGCTTATATGGCGCTGCAGCGATCCCTGTCCAACGCGGACCGCGCGGCGGCGGTCCGCGGCCGGCCCAAATGCTACGCCGCGGTTGCCACCTGCTTTCCGACGGCGCGGTCGTAATCTTCCCACATCAGGCGGCAGATGGTTCCCGGGGTGAAGCGGTAGTTGCCGTGCTCGCCGACGATCTCGCCGACCGGGGTCACCTCGGCCGCCGAGCCTGTCAGGAAAACCTCCTCGGCCCGGCCGAGTTCGTTCGGCATGATGGCGCGCTCGACGACCTTGAGGCCGCGCGCCTTGGCCAGCCCGATCACGGTCTGGCGGGTGATGCCGTTCAGGAAGCAGTCGGGCGTCGGCGTGTGCAATTCCCCATTGATGACGAGAAAGATATTGGCCCCGGTGGCCTCGGCGAGCTGGCCGCGCCAGTCGAGCATCAGCGCGTCGTCGAAGCCGTCGGCTTCGGCATCGTGCTTGGACATCGTGCAGATCATGTAGAGCCCGGCCGCCTTGGCCTGGGTCGGCGCGGTGTGCGGCGCCGGCCGCGCCCATTTCGCCCAATGCATGCGGATGCCCTTGGCGCGCGCCTCGGGCGAGAAATAGGCCGGCCAGTCCCAGCACGCCAGCGCCAGATGAATTCGACTGGCCTGCGCCGAGACGCCCATCTGCTCGGCCCCGCGCCACGCCACCGGGCGCACGTAGCCGTCGCGGATCTTGTTGGCGGCGATGACCTCCTCGGTGGCCTTGCGCAAATCTTCCATGCTCGCCGGCACCTCGAAGCCGAGAATCCTGGCCGAATTGATCAGACGGTGGTTGTGGTCGTCGAGGTGGAATACCTTGCCGTTATAGACGCGCTCGCCCTCGAACACGCAGCTTGCATAATGCAGCCCGTGGGTCAGCACGTGCAGCTTGGCGTCCCGCCACGGGACAAGGCGGCCGTCATACCAGATGAAGCCGTCGCGATCGTCGAAGGGAAGCAGGGACATGGCGTTCTTCCTCGCACCAAGGCCCGGGCTGGATGGTTCGGAGAACCGCCGGGCCGTTTCTGCCGCTTGGAACTTTATATCCCAGAGGACATCTGGATTATATCGATGATTACGAAATAAGTCAATATGACTGACATAAAATCATCGACGGACAAAACGCTTCCCGACGAGGAGGAGGTGCGGCAGGGGATCGAATTGCTGTTCTACGCCTATCGCGACTTCACCGCCGAGCCCGATGCGATCCTGGCGCGCTACGGCTTCGGACGCGCGCATCATCGGGTCGTGCACTTCGTCGGCCGCAACCCGCAGATCACCGTCGGCGAGCTGCTCGGCATTTTGCGCATCACCAAGCAGAGCCTCAGCCGGGTGCTCGGCCAGCTGGTAAGGCAGGGTTTCATCGTGCAGCAGCCCGGACCGCACGACCGGCGACAGCGGCGGCTCGAACTGACCCCAGAAGGCCGCGAACTCGAGCGGCAATTGTCGGAGCCGCAGCGCGCCCGCATCGGCAAGGCCTATCGCGGCGCCGGTACGCAGGCCGTCGAGGGATTTCGCCGGGTGCTGTTCGGCATTATCGGGGCCGAGGAAGACAGGAAGCGCTTCGAGCGGGCCGCGCCGCCGCGGGCCCCGGCGGAATGCTGAGCGCCGAGCCGGTATATGGTGATATGAGCGACCCGAATGAGCGAGAGCGAACCGCATCTGCTGGTCGTCGATGACGATCTTCGTCTGCGCGACTTGCTGCGCCGCTATCTCGTGGACAGCGGGTTCCGGGTGACGGCGGCGGCCGATGCCGCGCAGGCGCGCGCCCAATTGGCGAGTTTCGCCTTCGACCTGGTCGTGCTGGATGTGATGATGCCCGGCGAAAGCGGTCTTGAACTGACCCGGGCATTGCGGGCCGAGAACCGGGTCCCGGTATTGCTGCTGACCGCCATGGCCGAGCCCGATGACCGGGTCAACGGGCTGGAGCAGGGGGCCGATGACTATCTGTCGAAACCGTTCGAGCCGCGCGAACTGGTGCTGCGCATCCGCAACATTCTGCAGCGCCGGCCGGCCGCGCCGGAGACGGCCCTGAGCGACCTGCGCTTCGGCGGCTTCCGCTTCGACCTCGCGCGCGGCGAACTGTTCCGCGGCGGCGACCTCGTCCATCTGACATCGGCCGAGGCGGGCCTGCTGCAGGGCCTGGCACAGCGGGCGGGTCAGGCGGTATCGCGCGAGGAGCTGTCGCAATCGGCGCAGTTCAGCGGCAATGTCCGCAATGTCGATGTGCAGATGACCCGCTTGCGCCGCAAGCTCGAGCGCGATCCGCGCTACCCGCGTTACCTTCAAACCGTGCGCGGTACGGGGTATGTCCTCAAGCCCGATTGACGAGCCGAATTTCGCGCCGGGTTCGGCCGCGGCCGTCGACGAGATGCCGCCCGAAGCCGCGGTTGGGGTGCGTCCGCGCGGCTGGATAAAACGCGTGCTGCCGAAAACGATGTTCGGCCGCTCGCTGCTGATCATCGTGATGCCGCTTGTTCTGGTGCAGCTCATCGCGACCTGGGTGTTCTACGACCGCCATTGGGAAACCGTCTCGCGCCGGCTTTCCGCCGATGTCGCCGGCGATGTCGCGGTGGTGATCGAGGCGATGCGGTATGCCGATTCGGAAGCCGAGCTGACCCGGTTGATGGAGCAGGCGACCGCCGCCACCGAGCTGAATTTCATCCTCGCCCGCGACGACCGCCTGCCGCCACCGGCGCCGCCCAGCGGCACGCTTCTGGAAGAGCAGTTGCGTCATGCGATGGCGGAGCGGGTGCGGCTGCCGTTCTGGATCGATGCGGCAAGCGATCCGCGCGACATCCTGATCGCGGTCCAGCTGCCGACCGGAGTCCTGTCGGTCGACGCGCCCCGCAAGCGGCTCTACACCTCGACCACCTATATCGTCCTGCTGTGGATGCTGGGCTCCTCGCTGGTGCTGCTGTCGGTCGCCGCCGCCTTTCTGCGCAATCAGGTCAGATCGCTGCGCCGGCTCGCAGCGGCGGCGGAAGGGTTCGGCAAGGGCCAGCCGGTGCCGTTCTTCAAGGTCGAGGGCGCGGCGGAGGTGCGCCAGGCGGCGATCGCCTTCCTGCAGATGCGCGACCGCATCCAGCGCCAGATCCGCCAGCGCACCGAGATGTTGGCCGGGGTGTCGCACGATCTGCGCACGCCGTTGACCCGCATGAAGCTCGCTCTCGAATTCCTCAGCCCCGCCGGCAGGGAGGACGCGAACGTCGCCGAGCTGAAATCGGACGTCGCCGAGATGGAGCAGATGGTCAACGGCTATCTCGACTTCGCCCGCGGCGAAGGCGCTGAAATGCCGGTGGAGACCGATGTCGGACTGTTGATCGAGGATATCGCCGCCGCGATGCGCCGCGACGGGGCGCCGATCTCGCTCGATCTGCCCGGCGATTTCATGGTTCCGGTGCGGCCGCACGCGCTGCGCCGCTGTCTCGGCAACCTGATTGCCAATGCCCGCCGCCATGGCGGCCACGTCTGGCTGAGCAGCGAAGCGGCCGCGGAGGGGGTCGACATCCTGATCGACGATGATGGCCCCGGCATCCCGGAAACCGAGCGCGAGCGGGTGTTTCGCCCGTTTATCCGCCTCGACCCGTCGCGCAACCCGCTGACCGGCGGGGTCGGGCTGGGGCTGACGATCGCGCGCGACGTGGCGCGCAGCCACGGCGGCGACGTTCGTCTCGAGACATCGCCGCAGGGCGGCCTGCGCGCTCGCGTTCACCTGCCGCGGTGAGTGGCCCGTGATGGTTGCGGACGAGCGCGCCGATGCGGGCCGCAACCGCTCACAGCGGCAATGGCGAGCTACTCGACCGGATAGGCGCGAACCCGCGACCGCAGCCCGGGGCCGCCGATAGGCGGAGGCGCTCCGGGCTCGCCGCGCCCGTCCCAATCCGGGCGGGTGTCGAGCGTGCCCGAGCCGGTCGGCATCGGCGTCGGCTCCGAACTTTCCGGAAGCTGCCCGGCCGAGACCGGGTGATCGGCGCGGGCGCCGCTCATGGTGGTCGGCTCGACCCCCGACGAGGAGCCCGCAGGCCGCGGATAGGACGCTCCGGCATAGGGCGCCGCGGCAGCGTCGAACCCGGTCCAGCCCTCGTCGCGCCAGCCCGTCGCCCGCTCCTCGACATCGACCGGGTTGTGCCGTTCGAGAATGTCGGAGACTCGGGCCTGCGAGGCGTCGTCGGCGCGCACCGTCAACAGCGTGCCGCCGCGTCGCACCGCCTCGGCATAGAGGTCGGCGTGTTCGCGCGAGATGCCGGCGCCGGCCAGGGCGCCAATCAAGCCGCCCGCCGCCGCGCCGACGCCGGCGCCGGCGAGGGTGGAGACCAGGGCGCCGGCGGCGACCACCGGCCCGATCCCGGGAATGGCCAGAGCGCCAATGCCGGCGAGCAGGCCGGCACCCCCCGCGAGCAGCGCGCCGATCGCCGCCCCGGCGCCGGCGGTCTCGCCGCCGGTGGTGGGCGCGGCCGCGGGCGCGTCGCCGAACCGGTGCTCCGGATGCGTGCCGTAGCGGTTGCCGGCATTATTGGCGACAATGTTGATGTCGTCGGCGCGGATGCCTGCAGTTTCAAGCTCGCCGATTGCCCGCTGCGCGTCGCCATAGTCGTCGAACAGCGCCACGATCACATGGCTGGCCATGGTTTTTCCTCCTTCCATGGTTTTTCCTCCTTTATGTCACTGCTCTTCGGCAACATGGCCGCGGAAGTCGAGCCCGACGCGCACCGCACGTCCCTGCTTCATTGCCTGCGCCTGCCAGATCGAATTCTGGTCCTGGTGCAATTCCGAGATCTGGGTGTAGCCATTGTCCTCCATGCGCCGGCGCGCCTGGTCGGCGGTGAAGCTGTTGGCGCCGGGGAGCAGCGGCTGGTCGCCGGTCACCGCATTCGGCTCCGCCGGGCGGCTGCCATTGCCTGAGCTGCCATAACCGGGGCGGGTGTCCGGCCCGTTCTGGCCGGAGCCGAGCTGGGTTCCGGCGGCGTTGGGGTTGACGCCGGGGTTCTGGGCAGCCGGTGCCGCCGGCGACAGCGTCGGCGTCGTGTTCGGATCGCCCGTGGTCGTCGCCGTCGGCGCGGTGGTCTGCGCCAGGGACAGCGCCGCGCTGCCTAGCAAAAGGGCGGCGGCGAGAGCGGCCGTTTTCGAGATCATCCGGGATCACTCCATCATAGAGCCTGACGACGTGTGTGCATGCCGAACAAAGACGACGCTCGGCGGTTGCATTCTCTACCGGCGCGCGAACAGATCGGAGAGATCATCGCCCCGGTTCTGACTGCCAGGCCTGCTTGATGTCGCTGATGCGCAAATGAGCGTGCGCGGCCAGGGCACACAGGGCGCCCAGCATGGTGCTGAGGATGCGGCCCTCGGCGACGCGGGTTTCGACCAGCCCGGCGAAGGTCAGCAGGAACATCACGTAAGCGGTCAGGCTCAGCGCGAACACGCCGTAGCCGAGGCGCAGCGTCGCGAGAGACAGGAACGCAAAGACCAGGACGAGCGCCATCAAGACCCCGGGCCCGGGCTGAGCCAGCAGGACCACCCCGCTGGCGAGCCCGGCACCGAGCAGCGTTCCGACGATCCGCGCGATGCTGCGCATCACCGTGTCGCGAAACCCGGTACGGGTCAGCAACAGCGCCGTCATCGCGATCCAGTAGTCGTTCGGGATCGCGAGCAGCCGCGACAGCGTCACCGCGGTCGCCAGAACCGCCGCCAGCCGCAGCGCGAAGCTGCGAAAAAAGGCGATGCGCTGCCGATCCTGGCGCAACGCCGCGATTTCCTCGCGGGCCTCTTTCAGCAACGATTGCAGCTGCGGCGCGCCCGGCCGGCCGCGCTCGAACCATAAACCGGCGCCGAAACACGCCAGCTGCAGCACGCCGCCGGCCAGCACCAGCCAGGTCCGCTCGAAGGCCTGCGCCGATACCCCGGGATAGGCGGCGGCAATGACCAGGAAGATCGTGCATTGCTGCGCGATCCACTGAGCACCCGGCCCGAGCGCCGCCAGCGCGCCGCAGCCGCAGCCCCACAGCGCTACCGCCGCGATCTCGCTCGGCACCGACAATCCGGCAAGTGTCCCGGCCAGGGTCGAGACCGCCATGCCGAGGGCAGCAAGGACCATCGGGACCGCGCGGGACGAGAATTGCTGGAACGCGCCGAACCCGACCGTTACCGCACCGCCGGCCGCGATTGCGCCGGCCACAGGATGGCCGGAAACGAGCCCGACCGCGAGCGCCAGCGCCGGCGCCGGCGCGCAGCGCAATGCCGTCCGCGGCTCGACCCGCGACCATGCCAGGAGCGCCGCGTCTCGCGCCAGGGCGGCGAGCCGCGCCGGCCCACCTTGGTCAACGGCGCCGTCGCGCCCGGTCCGCATCCGGGGTCGGTCAAGCGCCGCCGACACCCTGGACGATCTTGCCGGTGCCGCCGCAATTCTCGCACGAGGCGCCCTGCTGTCGCCCGGTTCCGCGGCACTGCGGGCAGACGGCTTCGCCGGTTCCCGGAGTGTCAGGCGGAGCCTCGTCGCCCGGACTTCCCGCCGAACCCGCAGGATCACCTCTCTCGGTTTGGGCCATTCGCCTTCTCCCGTCCCGCGCGGCGCCAACGCGGAATGCGACAACGGGTTCCAGGCGCGGGCGGCGCCGCTCTTCCTCGCGGCGATACCCGCCCCGGCACGGGGCGGCAATCGCGGCGGCTGCTATTGCCCGTAGACGGCGCAATCGGCTCCGAGCGAGCGGATCGAGCGGCACAGCTCCTCCGGTGCCGACGTCCAGCCCGGCCGTGAGCTGCCTTGATCTTCGGATAGCTTCGGCGTGCGCGAGTTGAGCGCGATTGCCTGAGCCAGATTGCGCTCGAGGCGTGCCTGCCAAGCCGGGACCGCCGGCGGCCGAGATCTGGCGCGGACCGTGCGGCCCATTTCCGCGAGCTGGGCCGCGCACGACACCGCGGGCGCGGCCGCGGCGCCGGGGGTCGGTCCCGCCGCGACCCAATCCTCGACCGCCGATCCGGTGACGCCGCGCACATAAGCGCGGGTTTCCGCAGGCAGCTCCGCCTGGCCCTGCCGCCATCGCATGACCCGGTAGGCCCCGGCATTGTAGGCCGCGGCGGCGAGGCCGAGATTGCCGAATTGCCGTTGCAGCCCAACGATCAGGGTGGCGGCATGAGCGATGGCCTGTTCCGGATCGAACGGGTCGGAGAGGCCGCGCTCGGCCGCCGTCTGCGGCAGGAATTGCGCGACCCCTTGCGCCCCCATCGGGCTGGTGACCCCGGTTCGGAACCCGCTCTCCTGCCACAGCAGGCGGGTCAGGAAGGCGACGGGCAGCTTGTTGGCACGAGCCGCAGCCTCGACATACGGGCACAGGCCAGGGCCGGCGGTCGGCGGCGCCGGACCGCCCGGCGAACGCGCGTCGTCGGCATCGGCGTTCGGCCCGATTCCCAGCCCGATCAGCCAGGCCAGCGCGAGCACCGGCGCGAGCGTCCGCCTTCGCCGCCGGGCGGGTCGCGACACAGCGATGCCGCCGCTTCGTTCGATCATCCCGCCGGTCAGCATTCCCACACCGGCGATGGCGATCAACCCGATTCTGCAGCGCTGATCCAGCATTATTGGAAATTGCCAATCCCCTTCGCTTGTTTAGCATCGCCGCACTTCCGGGGAGGAATGCCATGTTGGAGCGGCTGGAACGGCAGCAGAAGCTGACCGTCAACCAGAAGAAGATCGTGTTCGCCGCGATCGTCGGCGATATGCTCGACTTCTTCGACTACTACCTGATCGGCTTCGTGCTGGCATTCATCGTCGGCCCGTGGAAATTGACCTACGGCCAGTCGGCGATCGTATTGCTGTCCTCCGGCATCGGCGCCATCCCCGGCGCGATGTTCTGGGGCTGGATGGCCGACCGCATCGGCCGGCGCAAGGTCTTCATGGCCACGATCCTGAATTTCTCGCTGGCGACCGGCGTGCTGGCGCTGACCCCGGACGGCGGCTGGGTGTTTCTGAGCATCTTCCGCTTTTTTGTCGGGTTCGGCGTGGCCGGCCTCTATGCCGTGGACCTGCCGCTGGTGCAGGAATTCGTGCCGTCGTCGAAGCGCGGCAAGGTCGGCGGCCTGGTCACCGCCTTCCTGCCGCTCGGGACCGCGCTCGGGGCGTTTCTGGGCGGCTATCTGGCGCCGTCGGTCGGTTGGCGCGGGGTGTTTGTCGTCGGGCTATTGCCGGCCTTGCTGACCTTCCTGGTGCGGGCCTGGGTCCCGGAGTCGCCGCGCTGGCTGATCCGCATGGGGCGGGTCGAGGAAGCCCGGCAATCGCTCGCCTGGGCCTTGCAGATCGACCCGCGCGAGATCGCATTGCCGACCGCGATCCCGGAGCCTCGGCCGGTGCGCTTCCGCGATCTGTTCCGGCATCCGCGCAGCCTGGTCCTGACCTGGCTGACCAGCCTCGGGGCGCAGACCGCCGGCTACGGCATCGGCCTATGGGCGCCGACGCTGTTCGTGCTGCTGTTGCAGATCTCGCCGGCCGAGGCCTCCAAGATGATGATGTCGGTCGGCATTGTCGGAGTCGCCGGGCGTTTCGCCTTCTCGTACCTCTCGGATGTGGTCGGGCGCCGCGGGCTGGGGGTCGTGGCGGGCCTGGCCGCGGCGGTGGTAGTGGCGGTCGGCGGCTATTACCACAACGCTTTCATCGGTCCGGTCGCGGTGTTCTGGCTGATGGTCAATGCGCAAAGCTTTATCGGCAGCGGCGGCTACGCGATCATCGGGCCCTATTCCGCCGAGGTATGGCCGGCGCATCTGCGCGCCACCGGCATGGGCTCGGCCTACGGCTTCGGCAGCCTGGGCAAGATCCTCGGGCCGCTCGGCCTGGCGCTGATCGTCGGCACTTCGGACGTGGTCAATCCCAAGGCCACGATTGCCGCCATCGACCCGGCGATGCTTTACCTGGCGTCCTGGTACCTGCTGGCCGGGATCGTGTTCTGGTTTATCGGGCTCGAAACCAAGGGCCGTTCGATCGAGGAGATCGACGAGGCGCTGGCCCGCCCGGCATCGCCCCGGGCAAAACCGGCACCCGCTATCGCCGACTGAGCAGCGTCGCCGGTTCGCTTCGCGCGGCTGCTCGATCGAGGGCATCCGGGTGCAGCAGGCCAGCGCCGCCCGCTGACGTTTGTTTACGGCCGGGCCGGGGTCTGCTACTTGGTTGAAGCGATCGCGACCGGAGCAACCGGGGCGTTGGCCCTTCCGGGCAGCGCCGCCGCCTGTGGCCGCCGCAGGTACGGCGGCCGCCCGGCCCGGCAGAGGATAAAAACCGGCCGCGGCCGCGAACAGCGAGGGAGAACGGAGATGGATCGTTTATTGACCCGCGCGCTGGGGATTGCCGGCCTGGTATTATTGCTCGGGAGCGGGCCGGGCTGGGCGCAGGGCGCCCCGCCGCTGACGACGCTGAGCAATACCAGCTACGCCACGACCGGCGGCGGCAGCGGCGCATTGCAGCAGGATACATCAGGCGTCGGCAACACCGCCTTCGGCGGCTCTGCGCTCGCCGCCAACACGACCGGCAGCTACAATCTCGCCAGCGGCTTCAATGCGCTCTACAAGAACACCAGCGGCGGCTACAACACCGCCAGCGGCGTCGATGCGCTGTACGGCAACACCACCGGCATCGAAAATACCGCCAGCGGCTTTGCCGCGCTGTTCAGCAACACCACGGGCAACTACAATACCGCCGGCGGCCTTGCCGCGCTCTACAGCAACACTACGGGCGTCGGCAATACCGCCAGCGGCTATTCTGCGCTCTACGGCAACACCACCGGCGGCCTAAATACCGCCGGCGGCTATCAGGCGCTCTACAGCAATACCAGTGGCGGCGAAAATACCGCCAGCGGCGTCGATGCGCTGTACAGCAACACCACCGGCACCCAAAATACCGCCAGCGGCTTTTTCGCGCTCTTCAGCAACATCACCGGCTCGAACAATACCGCCAGCGGCACCCAGGCGCTCTTCGCCAGCACGAGCGGCGGCTACAATACTGCCGATGGCTTCGATGCGCTCTACGACAACACCACCGGCGAAGCCAATACCGCCAGCGGCGCGCAGGCGCTCTATAACAACACTACCGGCACCTATAATACCGCCAGCGGCTTGTCGGCGCTCGTGAACAACACGACCGGGAGCAATAATATCGCGTTTGGTGCGTCAGCCGGGATGTCAAATATGACCGCAAGTAACAATACCTTTCTCGGCACCAACACCGATACGGGTGGTACCTATACCAACGGCACCGCGCTTGGTTACGGCGCAGTGCTGTCCGCCTCCAACTCGATCGTGCTCGGCAATACGTCGATCAGCAGGATTTACGCCGAGGTTACCTCGATCACCGCGATCTCCGACCGCCGGCGCAAGCAGGACATCGCCCCGCTCGGCGCCGAGCTCGGGCTCGATTTCATCGCGAAATTGCAGCCGGTCTCATACCGCTTCAACAATGGCGATGCGACCCGGCGCTACGGCTTTATCGCGCAGGACCTTGAAGCGGCGTTGCCGGCCGCCTTGATCGATACGGTCGAAACCGCGCCGCCGGAGCACGGGCTGGCACTGATCGAACGGCAGAACGACCCGGACCGAACCTACCGCGTCACCTATGGCGAATTGTTCGCCCCGATCGTCAAATCGATCCAGGAACAGCAGCAGCAGATCGCGGCCTTGCATCAGCAGAACGCCGATCTCAAGGCCGAGATCGCCGCGCTGCGCCGCTCGATCGAGGGCATCCGGGTCCGCCAGGCCAGCGCCGCCCGCTGACCGCCCTTTACGGCCGGGGCGGGGTGGCCTGCTATTCGGTTAAAGTGATCCGACCGGAGCAACCGGGGCGTTGGCCCGTCCGGGCAGGGCCGCCGCCTGCGGACCCGACCGCAGGTTCGGCGGCCGCCCGGCCCGGCAGAGGATAAAAATCGGCCGCGGCCGCAACAAAGCAGGGGAGAACAGGGATGGAGCGCGTATCGATCCGGACGCTGGGGATTGCCGGCCTGGTATTACTGCTCGGAAGCGGGCCGGGCTGGGCGCAGGGCGCCCCGCCGCTGACGACGCTGAGCAATACCAGCTACGCCACCACCGGCGGCGGCAGCGGCGCGCTGCAGCAGGATACGTCAGGCATCGGCAACACCGCCTTTGGCGACTCCGCGCTCGCCGCCAACACGACCGGCAGCTACAATCTCGCCAGCGGCTTCAATGCGCTCTCCAGCAACACCAGCGGCGGCTTCAATACCGCGAGCGGCATCGATACGCTGTACAGCAACACCACCGGCATCGAAAATACCGCCAGCGGTTTTGCCGCGCTGTTCAGCAACACCACAGGGTACTACAATACGGCCAGCGGCCTTGCCGCGCTCTACAGCAACACCACCGGCAGTGACAATACCGCCAATGGCTACCAAGCGCTCTACAGCAACACCAACGGTTACTACAATACCGCCAGCGGCTACCAGGCGCTCTACAGCAACACCACCGGCTCCTACAATACCGCCAGCGGCTTCTATGCGCTCTACAGCAACACCACCGGCAACTACAATACCGCCGGCGGCTTCTATGCGCTCTTCAGCAACACCAACGGCGGCGCCAATACCGCCAGCGGCATCTATGCGCTCACCACCAACACCACCGGCTCCTACAATACCGCCAGCGGCTACCTGGCGCTCGACGGCAACACTACCGGGAACTACAATAGCGCCAGCGGCTACCAGGCGCTCTTTACCAACACCACCGGCAGCCTAAATGTCGCACTAGGTGCGAATGCTGGATATTCAAATACGACCGGCAGCAACAACACCTTCCTCGGGGCCCAGACCGACACGTCGGGGGTGAACTATAGCAACGGCACCGCGCTTGGTTACGGCGCGACGCTGTCCGCCTCCAACTCGATCGTGCTCGGCAATACGTCGATCAGCAGGATCTACGCCGAAGTCACCTCGATCACCGCGATCTCCGACCGCCGGCGCAAGCAGGACATTACCCCGCTCGAGGCCGAGCTCGGGCTCGATTTCATAGCGAAATTGCAGCCGGTCTCCTACCGCTTCAACAATGGCGACGCGACCCGGCGCTACGGCTTTATCGCGCAGGACCTCGAGACCGCGTTGCCGGCCGCCTTGCGCGACACGGTCGAAACCGCGCCGCCCGAGCACGGCTTGGCACTGATCGAACGGCAGAACGATCCGGACCGCACCTACCGCGTCGCCTATGGCGAGTTGGTCGCGCCGATCGTCAAATCGATCCAGGAGCAGCAGCAGCAGATCGCGGCCTTGCGCCGGCAGAACGCGGAGCTGCGGCAGGCTTTGGACGGGCAGGCGGCGACTTTCGAATCCGAGATTGCCGCGCTGCGCCGCTCGATCGAGGGCATCCGGGTCGGCCAGGTCAGCGCCGCCCGCTGACCTTTCTTTACGGCCGGGCCGCGGCCTGCTACTCGGTTTAATCGACCAACCGGAGCGCTGGCCCTTCTGGGCCGGCGCCGGCTGCGGCCGCCGCGGGTTCGGGGCCGCCCCCGCCCGGCGGATGATAAAATGGCCGCGGCCGGGAACGGGCAGGGAGAACGGAGATGGATCGTGCATTGACCCGCAGGCTGGGGCTTGCCGGCCTGGCATTATTGCTCGGAAGCGGGCCGGGGTGGGCGCAAGGCGCGCCGCCGCTGACGACGCTGAGCAATACCAGCTACGCTACGACCGGCGGCGGCAGCGGCGCATTGCAGCAGGATACATCAGGCGTCGGCAACACCGCCTTCGGCGGCTCCGCGCTGGCCGCCAACACGACCGGCAGCTACAATCTCGCCAGCGGCTTCAACGCGCTCTACAAGAACACCAGCGGCGGCGCCAATACCGCCAGCGGCGTCGACGCGCTGTACAGCAACACCACCGGCGCCGAAAATACCGCCAGCGGCTTTGCCGCGCTGTTCAGCAACACCAGCGGCAATTACAATACCGCCGGCGGCCTGGCCGCGCTCTACAGCAACACCGCCGGCGGTGACAATACCGCCAGCGGCTACCAGGCGCTCTACAGCAACACCATCGGCAACTTCAATACCGCTAGCGGCTATCTGGCGCTCTACAGCAACACTAGTGGCTCCTACAATACCGCCAGCGGCCTGGGGGCGCTCTACAGCAACACCACCGCCAACTACAATACCGCCAGCGGCTATCAGGCGCTCTACAGCAACACCACCGCCAACTATAATACCGCCAGCGGCCATCAGGCGCTCTATTCCAACACTACCGGCAACAACAATACCGCCAGCGGCTACCTGGCGCTGGTCTTCAACACCATCGGCAGCAACAATACGGCCAGCGGCTCCGGGGCGCTCTATTTCAACACCACCGGCAGCTACAATACCGCCAGCGGCGACGTGGCGCTCTTCTACAATAGCACCGGCCAATACAATACCGCATTAGGTAGGTACGCTGGATACTCAAATTCGACCGAAAGCTCCAACACCTTCGTCGGCTATGATGCCGACACGGCGTCGGGCGCTGGCTACAGCAATGGCACCGCGCTCGGTTACCTTGCGCAGCTGTACGCCTCCAACTCGATCACGCTCGGCAATACGTCGATCAGCAGGATTTACGCCGAAGTCACCTCGATCACCGCGATCTCCGACCGCCGGCGCAAGCAGGACATCGCGCCGCTCGGCGCCGAGCTCGGGCTTGATTTCATCGCGAAATTGCAGCCGGTCTCGTACCGGTTCAACAATGGCGATGCGACGCAGCGCTACGGCTTTATCGCGCAGGACCTCGAAGCGGCGTTGCCGGCCGCCTTGCGCGACACCGTCGAAACCGCGCCGCCCGAGCACGGGCTGGCATTGCTCGAACGGCAGGACGACCCGGACCGCACCTACCGCGTCGCCTATGGCGAATTGTTCGCCCCGATCGTCAAATCGATCCAGGAACAGCAGCAGCAGATCGCGGCCCTGCGCGAGCAGAACGCGGCGGTGCTTCGACAGAACGAGGCATTAAGCCGCCAGAACGCGGAACTGCGGCAGGCTTTGGACGGTCAGGCAGCGACTTTCGCCGCTGAGATTGCAGCGCTGCGCCGCTCGATCGAGGGCATCCGGGTACGCCAGGCCAGCGCCGCCCGCTGACGCTATGCCGGGCGGCCCCCGCCGCCGGCCCCGCGGCCGTGGCGGTCCTTCGCCGCAACGCCGCCGCCCTTGACAATCAAGCTGAGCGTGGCTTGCCAAGCGGTTAGTTTGGTTGCGGCCAATAAAGAGACAGGGAGAACGGAGATGGGTAGAACAGGGATCGATCGCCGATTGACCCTCGGGCTGGCGGGTGCCGGCCTGGGCTTATTGCTTGGCAGCGAGATGGCTTGGGCGCAGGGCGCCCCGCCGCTGACCACGCTCAGCAATACCGGCTACGCCACGACCGGCGGCGGCACCGGCGCACTCCAGCAGGATACATCAGGCATCGGCAACACCGCCTTTGGCGACGGCGCGCTCGCCGCCAACACGACCGGCAACTACAACCTCGCCGCCGGCGTCTTTGCGCTCTACAGCAACACCAGCGGCGGCGTCAATACCGCGATCGGGGTCGATGCGCTCTACAGCAACACGACCGGCAATTACAATAGCGCCAGCGGTTTTGCCGCGCTGTTCAGCAACACCGACGGCGATGACAATACCGCCAGCGGATTTGAGGCGCTGTTCGGCAACACCGACGGCAGTTACAACACCGCCAACGGCTTTGCTGCGCTCTACAGCAACACCACCGGGTCTTATAACGCCGCCAGCGGCTACGAGGCGCTGTACAGCAACACCATCGGCAGCGCCAATACCGCCGCTGGCTACGAGGCGCTGTTCAGCAACACCACCGGGACGAACAACACCGCCAACGGCTGGGACGCGCTCTACAGCAACACCACCGGTTTTGACGATACCGCCTATGGCTTCGATGCGCTGTTCAGCAACTCCACCGGCGCCGGAAATACCGCCGACGGCTACCAGGCGCTTTTCAACAACACCACGGGCAGTAACAATACCGCCAGCGGCTACCAGGCACTTGCCAACAACACGACCGGCAGTTACAATACTGCGTTCGGCACATCTGCAGGACAGCTAAATACCACTGCAAGCTTTAATACCTTCCTCGGCTACGGCGCCGCTACGGTAAATGCGAGCTATAGCAACGGCACTGCACTTGGTAACGGGGCACAGCTGTACGGCTCCAACTCGATCACGCTCGGCAATACGTCGATCAGCAGGATCTACGCCGAAGTCACCTCGATCACCGCGATCTCCGACCGCCGGCGCAAGCAGGACATCGCCCCGCTCGGCGCCGAGCTCGGCCTTGATTTCATCGCGAAATTGCAGCCGGTCTCATACCGCTTCAACAATGGCGATGCGACCCAGCGCTACGGCTTTATCGCGCAGGACCTCGAAACCGCCTTGCCGGCCGCCTTGCGCGACACCGTCGAAACCGCGCCGCCCGAGCACGGGCTGGCATTGCTCGAACGGCAGGACGACCCGGACCGCACCTATCGCGTCGCCTATGGCGAATTGTTCGCCCCGATCGTCAAATCGATCCAGGAACAGCAGCAGCAGATCGCGGCCTTGCACCAGCAGGTCGCGGCCCTAGGGCAGCAGAACGCGGCATTAAGCGGCCAAAACGCGGAGCTGCGGCAGGCTTTGGAAGGGCAGGCGGCAACTTTCGAATCCGAGATCGCCGCGCTGCGCCGCTCGATCGAGGGCATCCGGGTGCGGCAGGCCAGCGCCGCCCGCTGACGGTAGGCCGGGGCTGACCTTCGCAACCGCCGGGCGGCGCCGGCGGCAGACCGACACCATATCAGATCGAGACATCCGCCGAGGCCCGATGACCGACAATCCGTTTTTTGAAAGCTGGGACACCCCGTTCGAGATCCCGCCTTTTGGCCATATCCGCCCGGAGCATTTCCCGCCCGCTTTCGACCGCGCGATGGCGGAGCACCGTGCCGAGGTGGCGGCAATCGCCGGCTCGTCCGGCGCGCCCGATTTCGCCAATACGGTTGAGGCAATGGAACGCAGCGGCCGGCTGCTCGACCGGGTCGGCAGCGGGTTCAGCAACCTCAATGCCAGCTGCACCAACGACGCGCTCGAGGCGATCGCGCGCGATTACGCGCCGAAACTGGCGCAGCACCATGCCGCGATCGCGCTCGACCCCGATCTGTTCGGCCGCATCGACGCGCTCTATCGGCAGCGCGAGACCCTCGGGCTGGCACAAGATCAGTTCAGGCTGCTGGAACGTTTGCATCTGCGGTTTGTCCGCAGCGGCGCCCTGCTCGGCCCCGAGCAGAAGGCGCGCATGGCCGAGATTTCCGAAATGCTGGCGCGCCTGCACACCCAGTTCGGGCAGAACGTGCTGCATGACGAAGACGGGTGGCAATTGTCGCTCGAAGCCGCCGACCTCGACGGCTTGCCCGATTTTGCCCGTGCCGCGGCGGCTCAGGCGGCCGAACAGCGCGGGCTTTCCGGGCGGTATGTCGTCACCCTGGCCCGCTCCTCGGTCGAGCCGTTCCTGACCTTCGCGGCGCGCCGCGACCTGCGGCGGACGGCGTGGGAGGCCTGGATCAACCGCGGCGCGCATGCCGGCGCGCATGACAACCGGCCGCTGATCCGCGACATCGTCGCGTTGCGCACCGAGCAGGCGAGGCTGCTCGGCTACCCTGATTTCGCCGCCTACCGGCTCGACGACACGATGGCGAAGGATCCGGCAGCGGTCGACGACCTGCTGCGCCGGGTCTGGGAGCCGGCCAAGGCGAAAGCCGCTGCCGAGCGGACCGAACTCGAAACGATCGCGCGCGAAGAAGGCCTCAACGAGCCGATCATGCCCTGGGACTGGCGCTATTACGCCGAGAAGGTGCGGCAGCGCCGCTACGCGCTCGATGACGCCGAACTCATGCCCTATCTGGCGCTCGACAACATGGCGCAGGCGGCCTTCGACACCGCCGGACGCCTGTTCGGCATCAGCTTCGAGGAACGCCGCGATCTGCCGGTCTACCATCCCGACGTCCGCACCTACGAGGTGCGCGACCGCGACGGGCACGCGATCGGCCTTTTCCTGCACGACAATTTCGCCCGGCCCGGCAAGCGCTCCGGAGCGTGGATGAGCAGCTATCGCGACCAGCAGAGCCTCGATGGCGAGGTGTTGCCGATCATCGTCAACAACAATAACTTCGCGAAGGGCAGCCCGGCCCTGCTGTCCTTCGACGACGCCCGCACGCTGTTTCACGAATTCGGCCATGGGCTGCACGGCCTGCTGAGCCGGGTGCGCTACCCGACCCAGTCCGGCACCTCGGTCAAGCGCGACTTCGTCGAGTTTCCGTCGCAGCTGTTCGAGCATTGGATGGATACGCCCGAGACATTGCGGCGCTATGCCCGGCATTACCGCACCGGCGAGCCGATGCCGGAGTCGCTGATGACGCGCGTGCGTGCCGCCCGCACCTTCAACATGGGTTTCGCGACGGTCGAATATGCCGGCGCGGCGATGTTTGACATGGCGCTGCACCGCGATCCCCCACCCGGCGAGCTCGACATCGCAGGGTTCGAGCGGAATTTCAACGAGCGCGTCGGCATGCCTCCGGAGATCGGCCTCAGGCACCGACCGGCGCATTTCCAGCATCTGTTCGCCGGCGGTGGCTATGCCGCGGGCTACTATGCCTACATGTGGGCGGAGGTGCTGGAAGCCGACGGGTTCGCCGCCTTCACCGAGGCCGGCGACGTGTTCGATCCGGCGCTCGCCGAGCGCTTGCAGGCGATCTATAGCGCCGGCGATACAGGCGACCCGATGGAGCTGTATCTCTCCTTCCGCGGCCGAGCGCCAAGCATCGCGCCGTTGCTGAAGCAGCGCGGCCTCGATCGCGACGCGGCCTAGCCGATTTACGCGCCATGGCTGGAGCCGGCGACAAGCTTCGCCCATAGTGTCGCGATGAGCGATGTTCCCGAAGCCGCCGCCCCGCTGCCGGCGGCGCGGCGCTCGGCGGTGCGGCCGCGCGATGCTGCCTCGCTGATCGTGCTGCGCGGCAAAGGACGCGATCTCGAACTGCTCGCCGGCCGCCGGCCGCTGCATCTGAAATTCATGCCGGGGGTGTACGTATTTCCGGGCGGCGGCATCGACCGCGAAGACCGTGCGCCGTGGAGCGTGGAGGCCGCGGCCGAGAGCCTAACCGCGGTCCTGCGCGGCTGTGCTCGCGCCGCCTTGCGCGAGACCTGGGAGGAGACCGGCGTTTTGGTCGGGCGCTCGACGGAACACATTCCGGCGGTGCCGCCGCGTCATCCGATCGAGCGCGCTTATGCCGAGCGCGGGCTCATTGCCGCCTTCGACCTGCTGACCTATGTCGGGCGCGCCATCACGCCGAGCCAGGTATTCCGCCGCTTCAACACCCGCTTTTTCCTGTGCGACGGCAGCCATGTCGTCGGCGAGCCTTGTGCGAACGACGAGTTCGAGGATGTTGGCTGGCATCCGATCGGACGACGGCCGATGGAGCCGATTCGCGACGTGACCCGGTTCATGCTGGCGCGGGCGATCGCAATACGCGAAGGCACGGCGTCGCCCGAGGCGCCGCTGTTCTGCACGGTCGGCAACACCCGACGCGTGCGCGTCTGCCGCGAGGCCCTGCGCGGCGACTGACCCGCCGATCGCCCCGGATCGCTCCCGTGCCGGCCGGTGTTGGTGGCGTGCACACCAGCCGGGGGATCAGCGAATGGAAGCGCCGCCGCTCGAACGCAAGCTTGTCGCGATTTTCGCGGCGGATGTCGCCGGCTACAGCCGGCTGATGGAGCAGGACGAGGAGGCGACTCTCGCCACCCTGTCCCGGCATCGCGCGATTGTCGATGAGGCCATCGTGCGGCATCGCGGCCGGGTTGCCGGGACCGCCGGGGACAGCGTGCTCGCCGAATTCGCCAGCGTGCTCGATGCCGTGCATGGCGCAGTGGAGATCCAGCACGCGCTTGCCGAGGCCAATGCCGAGCTGCCGGAAGAGCGGCAGATGCAGTTCCGTATCGGCATCAATGTCGGGGACGTCATGCTCAAGGACGGCGACATCTTCGGTGACGGCGTGAATATCGCCGCCCGCCTCGAAGCCCTTGCCGAGCCCGGCGGCATCTGCGTCTCGCGCGGGGTGCGCGACCATATCCGTCACAAGATCGCGGTCGGGTTTCAGGATCTCGGCGAGCAGACGGTCAAGAACATCGCCCGGCCGATCCGTGTGTTTCAGCTCCGCCTGAACGGCGCCGCCGCCGAAGAAGCCGAGGTCGTGGCGGACGAACCGCCGCCGCCCGACGAGGTCGAGATCCAGTTTTGGGACACCATCAAGCACAGCACCAACGCTGTCGAATACCGTGCCTATCTCGAACGGTACCCCGAGGGCGCCTTTGCCGCGTTGGCGCAGGCGCGGATCGAGAGCCTCGAAGACGGGCAGGTGCCGCTGCCGGCGGCGACGCCAGTCGCGGCGGCGCTCGACCCCCAGGCCATCGAGCTGGCGTTCTGGGACACCGTCAAGGACAGCAGCAACCCCGAGATGTACCAGGCTTATCTCGATAAATACCCGGACGGCACGTTCGCGGCGCTGGCACAGGCGCAGATCGCGAGCCTCGACGAAGGGCGGGCGCCCCCATCCGCGGCAACGGCCGTCGCCGCGGTCGATCCCAAGACCATCGAGCTGGCGTTCTGGGACACTGTCAAGGACAGCAGCAACCCCGAGATGTACCGCGCCTATCTGGATAAATATCCGGAAGGCGAATTCTCGCGTTTGGCGGAAGCCAAGCTTATCGAACTCGAAGAAGCGGCGTGACCGCGGACGCGCAGGCGGAGGGCGGCGACGCCGAAGCGCTGCCATCGCAACCCGTGGTCGCGCCGCAGCGCGATGAGGGCGCACAGGCGGTGCGCCTTGCCGCTGCTGAGCCCGGCCGCGAGGGCGTGCTCTATCTGGCGCGCGGGGAGGCCCGGGCGGAGCGGCTGGAACGGACCCTCGCCGGGTTGTTCCCGGCGCTGCGGATAATCCGGCTGCCGGCCTGGGACTGTCTGCCCTACGACCGCTCGCCGCCGAGCCGCGAGACGATGGGCCGCCGTATCGCCGCGGTCGCCGCCCTCGCCGAACGCGGCGACGAACCGCTGATCGTCATCGCCTCTGCGGAAGCCGCGTTGCAGCGCCTGCCGCCGCACCAGGCGGCGCTGGCGGGGCGATTGACGCTGAGCGAGGGGGAGGCCCTCGACCCCTCCGGGCTCGCGGCCACGCTCGACCGCTTCGGTTATGCCTTTCACGAACGCGTGGACGAGCCCGGCGAGGCGGTGATCCGCGGCGAGGTCGTCGATCTGTTCCCGCCGGCGCTGGAGCGGCCGTGCCGCATCGAGCACGCCGACGGCCGCATCATCGCAATCCATCTTTATGATCCCGCGACCCAGCGCAGCATCGGGGCGGTCGAGCGGGTCGAGATCGGTCCCGCGTCGGAGCTGATCTTCGACTCTGAAGGGTGCGAGGGCTCACCGGCGCGTTTCGTCGGCGCCGAGCATTGGCTGCCGCTGTTCTACCCGGCGCTCGAAACCGTGTTCGACCTGGTGCCGCGGGCGGCGCTGGCGATCGAGCCGGAGGTCGAAGAACGGGCGATCGCGTTCCGTGAGCAAATCGAGGAAGCCCACGACGCCCGGCGCGCGTTTCGTCGTGCCGAAACCGGCGAGGAGCGTCGGCGCGAGCCATTGGCGCCAAACCGGCTCTACCTCGACGACGCCGAATGGCAAGCCGGGCTCGCCGGCCGAACGCTACTGTCCCTGTCCGATCCCGGCGACATCGCGCCGGTGCCCCGCTTCGCGCAGGCGCGCAGCCCGGCCGATGCATTTCGCAACTTCGTGCAGCAGCGGCTCGATGCGGGCGGCCGCGTGCTTCTCGCCGCATCCGCCGACGGAATGCGGCGACGGCTGTTGCGCCTGCTGCGGCGGTCGGCGCAGCAGGTTCCGGCCGTGGCCGATTGGGCCGAGGCGCAAGCGTTGCCCGAGGGCGGCCTCGCGACGATCGCGGCGGCGATCGAGGAAGGGTTCGAAACCGGCGGGCTGACCTTCGTCGCAGCCGCCGACGTGGTCGGGCCCGAGGCCGCCTTGCAGGGGGAGGGGCGTGATGCGGCGTTGCCGATCGGCGATGCCGAGTTGCGCCTCGGCGACGCGGTGATCCACGAAGAGCACGGGGTCGGGGTGCTGGCCGGGCTCGACACCGTGGTCGAGAACGACATCCCGGGGGATTGTTTGCGCCTCGAGTACCAGGGCGGGGCGCGTCTGCTGGTGCCGATCGAGGAAATCGAGCGGGTGTGGCGCTACGGCTCGGAGGCGAGCGGGGTGACCCTCGACCGGCTCGGCAGCGACAGCTGGAACCGGCGCCGGCAGGAGGTGGACGCCCAGATCGCCGAGACCGCGCGCGCTCTCGTCGCGACGACGCGCCAGCGCGCCGCGGCAATCGCCCCGAAGATCGTGCCGCCGACGCGCCCTTTTGCCCAATTCGTCCGGCGGTTTCCGTACATACCTACAGCCGACCAGGCCCGCGCGGTCGACGAGACCTTGGCCGACCTTGCCGCCGGAAGCCCGATGGAACGGCTGATCTGCGGCGATGTCGGTTATGGCAAGACCGAAGTAGCGCTGCGCGCCGCCGCGGCTGCGGCGTTGGCCGGCCGCCAGGTCGCGGTCGTGGCGCCGACGACGGTATTGGCGCGTCAGCATCTGCAAACCTTCCGCCGGCGCTTCGCCGGGCTCGGCGTCGAAATCGCCGGCCTGTCGCGTTTGACGCCGGCAGCGGAAGCGCGGCGGGTGCGGGAGGGATTGGCCGAAGGCTCCATCGCCGTCGTGATCGGCACTCATGCGGTGACCGCCCGCAGCGTGCGCTTCAAGGATCTGGCGCTGCTGATCGTCGATGAGGAGCAGCGGTTCGGAGCGCGCCAGAAAAGGGCGATGCGCAAGCTCGGCAGCGGCGTCCACCAGCTGACGATGACCGCGACGCCGATCCCGCGCACCTTGCAGACCGCGCTGGTCGGGTTGCGGGCGCTGAGCCTGATCGCGACGCCGCCCGCGAGGCGCGCGCCGGTGCGCACCTTCGTGCTGCCGCTCGACAAGCCGGTAATCCGCGAGGCGCTGCTGCGCGAGCGCCGCCGCGGCGGCCAGAGCTTCGTCGTCTGCCCGCGCATCGCCGACCTGCCGGCGGCGGCGGCGATGCTGCACGAACTGGCGCCGGATCTGGAGGTGCGCGAGGCGCATGGCCGCATGGAGCCCGAGGCGCTCGATGAAGCCATGCTCGGCTTCGCCGATGGCGATGGCGATGTGCTGCTGACCACCAACATCATCGAGACCGGGCTCGACGTGCCGGCCGCCAACACGATGATCGTGCTGCGGCCCGACCGCTTCGGCCTGGCGCAATTGCACCAGCTGCGCGGCCGGGTCGGCCGCGGCCATCGCCGGGCCGTGCTCTACCTGATGACCGAGCCCGGCCAGCGGCTCGCGGCCGCGACCGCGCAACGGCTGCAGGCGCTCGCCGCGGCCGAGCAGCTCGGCGCCGGTTTCGCGATCAGCGCTCGCGACCTCGACCTGCGCGGCGCCGGCGACCTGACCGGCGAGGCGCAGGCCGGCCACATGAAGCTGATCGGCGTCGAGCTCTACCAGCACCTGCTCGACCGCGCCCTGGTGCTGGCGCGCGGCGAACGGCCTGCGGAGGATTGGCAGCCGGTGCTGCGGCTCGGTGTCGAGGCGCGCCTGCCCGAGGATTATGTCCCCGAACCGGAAATGCGCATCGGGCTGTACCGGCGTCTTCACCGGCTGGGCGGCGGCGAGATCGACGATTTCGCCGAAGAGATCGAGGACCGTTTCGGTCCGGCACCGAGCGCTGTCGGGAACGCGCTCGCTGTCGCCCGCTTGCGCGAGCAGTGCCGGGCGCTCGGGATCGCCGTGCTTGAGGCCGGCCCGCAGGCGGTCGCGGCCGCCTTCCGGGACTTGCCTGCCGCGCGCGCGGGTGCCGAACGAGCCGCCGATGCGCTCGAACATCCGGTGCATTGGCACGGCGAGCGGCTCATTTTCCAACGCCCCGGTCCCGATGGCGAAACCCGTCTCGCCGCGTGCCGCGACCTGCTCCAGGCGCTCGCCGCCGCCGTCGCGACGGCCGTCGCCGATTCGTCGCAACAAGCCCCGCGCGCGGCCGAATAGCCCCTGGTAAGAGCCAGCCCTTTTCGGCCGTGCGCGTACCAAAATTCGCTCAGCCCTTGCCGGCACCGGGGTCGGGCGACGGGTCGAGACAGCGCCGGCTCACCTGCTTGCCCTTGACATAAGAAAGCGCGAAATGGGCGCATTTCCATTTCGGCGGCGCGATCGGCTGGGCATCGGCGTCCAGAAACATGATATCGATCGGGTTGTCGTCGTCGTCGTATGTGACCCGGAGCGTCGCGTAGCCGAGCGAGGACACCACGACGGGATGGTTCTGCGCGTCGAAATAGGCGTCCGCCAGCGGATTGCCGCGATCGTCAAAAGCCTCGGTTTGCCGCGCGTAGCCGCGGGCCGGAATCATCAGCAGCGCCCCGTGCGCGTCGCGGCAGGTCCATTCGACCATGCGGCGGTAGTCGTCATAGGCCTTGTCGATCTTGGCGCAGCCTTTTTGCGACTCCAACAACTGCCCGGGGTCGGAGTAGTAAACGATTTCGGTCTGATTGCCGCGGCCGTCATAGGTGTAGCTGACGCTGCTGTAGCCGACATCGATTTTTGCCGGCTGATCGCTGGCATCGAAATAGGCCTGTTCGGTCTCGTCGCCATGATCGTCGACGCGAATATCCGTCCGGGCCCACCCGTTAGGTCCGGCGACCGGCTTGCCATTCTCGTCGAGATAGGACTCGCCTTTGATATTGCCGCGGTCGTCGTAGCGCCAGGTCTGCTCGGCATAACCCTCGTCGATGCGGACCGGTTTGCCGGCTAGATCCACATAGGTTTCGCTGATCTGGCGATCGTTGGAATCGTAGGCGTAATGCATGCCGGCGCTGCCATCCGCCGCGATTACCGGCTTGCCGTCCTTGTCGAGGAGGGTTTCGGTCAGCTCGTTGCTGTGCGCGTCGTAGGTTTTTTGGACCCGCGCGTAGCCGGCCGCAAGCGTCACGGGTTGTCCGGCCTGGTCGAGATAATCCCACTCGGCGATGTTGCCGAAGCCGTCATACCTGACCCGAACGATCTGGGACTGGTCGGGCGGGGCGACCGGCGACCCGTCTTCAGTGAAATAGGCCCGCTCGACCCAGTGCCCGCGTTCGTCGTAGCCGATTGTTACCTTGCCGAACCCGGCCTTGGCGCGCACCGGGTCGCCGTACTTGTCGAAGAAGGCATTCTCGGCCTGGTCGCCCCATTCGTCGAAGACGCGCCGCACGCGAGCGTAGCCTTCGACCCCGTTGACCGGCTTGCCGCGCTCGTCGAGAAACGTCAGCCCGGTCGCATTGCCGTAGCGGTCGCGCTCGAACTGGACCGATGCCGCCCCGTTCTGCGGGTTCTTCATCGGGCGGCCTTTCTCGTCGAGGTAGTCGACCCGCGAGAATTCGCCGCGCGCGTCGAAGGCGATCCTGGTCGTGGCCGGGCCGTTCTTGGGCAGCAACGGTCGATCGTCGGGGCCGAGTTCGGTCAAGGCAACCGGCATGCCGCGGTCGTCGTACTGGTAGGCCATGCCGTAGCTGCCCTTGCTGTCGGGCTCGGGCGAGCCGTAGGCGTTCATGTAATGCACGGCGCCGTCATATCCGACGGTCGGACCCTCGGTGATTCGGGTGAAGTGAACCGCGGAGGCCCCGGACAATGCCAGCGGGATCGCTCCGCCCCCTCCCGAATGATAGGTTGCGGTCGTGCGGCTGTCGTCGGAATAGATGAACGAATAGATCAGCCGGCCGTAGGCGTCGTAGGCGATCTCGCCGGTCGGCTTGCCGTCCTTGAAAGTCAGTTCCGAGCGGCATTCGCGCATCGCCTTGCCGATCGATTGCAGGGCGCCGAGGAAGGTTTGCACCGAAGGGTTCTGGACGCAGGCACCGTGCCCGTTGAGGATCGCATAACCGGTCGGCAGCCCGTACCGCCCGGCGAACGAGATCTGCATCGACTGCTCGCGGTGGCGCACCTCGTCATCCGACAATTGGGCGCCGAGGCCCTGCAAAATTCCGAACCGACGAGAGAACAGCGGGTAATAACGCGTCTTCGTAGCGACGTAGGCGTCGTAGTAGGCAGCGGCGCCGGACAGCCCGGCGAGCGCGACGGCCGCCGCCGCCGCGACCCGCATCCGTTGTCGTCGGCGCCGGTGCGCCGCTTCGCGCTGGGAGGCGGCGATGAACTCCGCGGTTGCCGGCGTCAGCGCAACGGCCGGGTCGGCGAGCAGAGCCGCGGCCTCGGACAAGGCCCTTCCCGGCGGCAGCAGTCGCGCCTTGTCCTGCCCGGAATCGCGCCACAGCATCGCCGCCGCGGCGACCCGCGCCCGGCGGCGCAATGTCTCCTTGTTTTCTTCGATCCAGGCCCGCGCGCGCGGCCATTCCCGCAACAGGGCCTCGTGCGCGACCCCTATGGTTGCCCCTTCGGCTTCTCCGTCGGTTTGGGCCCGGTCGGCGACGAACAGCCGCGCCGCGACGAAAGCGTCGGCAAAGGCCAGTGCGCCGGGGTTCGCGGCGAATTGGGCGCGGGGCACCCGGCGAGGCGCCACCGCGTCATCTTCGAGACCGATCCGAACCAGCGCGCCGAGCACGGTCGGCAACGCGGCGCGTACCGGCTCGGGCAGATCGCCGTATTCCTCCTCGGCACGCTGGCGCAAGGCGCCTTCGAGCCCGCCGAGCTCCTCGTAATCGGCAAAGCGCAACAGGTTGCCGCTGCGCCGTTTGTACAGCTCGTCGAGCGCGAATTGCAGCAGCGGCAATGCCGAAGGATGCGCCGCGGCGGCATCGCGCAGCACATCGTCGAGGCCCTCCTCGCTCTCCGGGTGGCGCTCAAAGGACAAGCCGGCGATCAATGCCGGGCGGCGAACCATCTGCGCGATTTCCGCCGGCCGCGGCGGCCGCAACTCATAGGTGCCGTCGCCGCGGATCAGATCGCTGAACGTATCCGGCAAGCCGCCGCAATGCGGGTAGAAGTCGGCGCGCAACGTCGCCAGAACCCAGATCTGGCCGCTATGCGCCAGGGCCGCCAGCGCCGCGGCGAAGGCATCGCGCTCGGCCTGCGATACCGCTGTCGCAAAAAGTTCTTCGAGCTGATCGATGACCACCACGAGCCGCGCTACACCGGCCGCGGCGGCTCCGCTTTGACGCGCCTGCTCCGCTGCGCGCGCCAGGATCAGCCCGCAGGAAGGCAGGATTGCCGCCGGCTTATCGCGCAGCAGCTCGGTCAAGGCCGCCTGGTCGGTGCCGGTGGCAGCCAGTTCGGGCAGCGCGCTGTCGGCGAGCAGCGCTGCGGCGAGGCTGGCTACCGGCCCCCCAGGGTCGTCGCTTGGGCGCAACACCGCGGTGCGCCAGGCTGCGACCTCCTCCACGACACGCGGCTGAACCAGCATCGGAAGCACGCCGGCGCGCAGCAATGACGATTTGCCGGACCCGCTGGTGCCGATCACGAGCACGCAGGGCCGCGCGGCTTCCGCCTGACGCCGCAATGCATCGAGCACTTCGGTGACGGCGCGGGTGCGGCCGCAAAAGATAAGCGCGTGCTCGCGGTCGAAAATCTGCAGCCCGCGGAACGGGGACTCGGTCCACAGCGGCGCGGCCTGATGGCCTTCGCCCTGGATCTGCGCCCGGATCAGCTCCCGCAAATGGGTCTCGAGCATCTCCTCGAAATCGGCGGGCGACTCGAATTCGCGGAAGGCCGCTTTGAAGGTTCCGCCTTCGCCGCGGAAATAGTGCTCGATGAAGGACTGGACCGCGTCGCGCTGGGCGAGGCGCTCCAGCACCTGGTCGCGGTTATGGATAGCGGCGCGCAATTCCGCCGTCTTGCGGTAGACGAGAATGTCGGGGGTGCCCTTGGTGGCGTGGCTGGCCACCGCATTCTCGAATTCAAACTCGGTGCCGGAGGCGTAGGGCCGGCCGTCCGGGCGGCGGAAATCCTGCGGCAGCGGCGTGCCGAACCACGACCACAGGATGAAAACGCAGAGATCGGCCTCGCCGGCGAGCGGGATCTGCGCCTGGAAGGTGTCGGTTGCCAGCATCGGCATCTGCTCCCAGAACACCGGGGCGATATCGAGCTGGCCGCGGAATTCGAAGCGCAGCCGGTCGATGACGCGCGCGGCGAGCGCGCGTTCGCTGCCGACATCGCGCGGCGAGGAAACAAAGATCCGAAACGTTCGCATGCGCCTGCCGGGAGGGCGAAAGTGTGCTTATGGCAGGGTTTACCTTGCTCGCCGGATCGCGAAAAGCGCCTTGGCGCATCTTGAGGGGCAGAACACGGGGCGCTAGGTCAATGCGTCGAGCGTGTGTGCGAGCCGGTCGAGATCGGGGCCGGTCGAGAGCCGATGGTCGCCGTCCTTGACCAGGGTCAAGGCCACGTCGCGGCCGGCCAATTGCTCGGCGAGGCGCCGGCTGGTGTGCCACGGCACCGCATCGTCGCGCATGCCGTGCAACAGCCGCACGGGGCAGTCGAGCGGGATCGGACCGCGCAAGACGAGGTGCCGGCGGCCATCCTCGATCAGGTTGCGGGTACAGGTGTAGCCGGCCGGGTCATAGGCCGAGGGCAGCGTCACCTGCCCCTCGGTTTCGAGCGCACGGCGCTGCGCCGGATCAAGCCGAGGCCAGAGCAGATCCTCGGTGAAATCGGGCGCCGCGGCAATTCCGACCAGTGCCGTGATTCGCGGCCGGCGAGCCAGCGCGGCGAGCACCATGAGCCAGCCGCCCATGCTTGACCCGACCAGGATCTGATCGCCCTCGGTCAGGGCATCGAGCACCGCTATCGCGTCCGCCGCCCAGCGGCCGATCGTCCCGCCTGCAGTATTGCCGCTCGATCGGCCATGTCCGAAATAATCGAAGCGCAGGAAGGCCCGGCCATGCCGGCGACAATAGGCTTCGAGGAACAGCGCCTTGGTCCCGGTCATGTCGGATCGGAAGCCGCCAAGGAACACGATTCCGGGCGGCTTTCCGGCCAGGCGGCGGTAAGCGATTGTGGCGCCATCGGCGCGTGCTAGAATCGCGATCTCGGGATCAGCCATCGGAGCGTCGCGGCGGCGGGATGAGGGGAAAGGCTAGCATCGCGCCGGTTCCGGCAAAAGGGCGCCCGCCGGCAGTGCTGCAAGTGGTCCCGAGTCTCGTCTCGGGTGGCGTCGAGCGCGGCACGGTGGATCTCGCCGCCGCGCTGGCGGCATCCGGTTGGACCGCCTATGTCGCCTCGGCGGGCGGCCCGATGGTGCGCGAACTCGAGCGTCTCGGGGTCGCCCATATCGAGCTGCCGCTGGCGTCGAAGAACCCGCTTCGGATGCGGCGCAACGCGAAGACGCTGAGCGCACTGCTCCGGCATCTGCGGATCGACATCGTGCATGCCCGCAGCCGCGCACCGGCGTGGAGCGCGTGGTGGGCGACGCGCGCCACCGGACGCCATTTCGTCACCACCTTCCACAACGCCTACGACACCCGCCTGCCGTTCAAGCGCCGCTACAACGAGGTCATGGCGCGCGGCGAGCGGGTCATCGCAATTTCGCAATTCGTCGCCGAGCACGCCGCCGCCGTCTACGGCATCGGCGCCGACCGGCTGCGCACGATCCCGCGCGGCGTCGATCTGGCCAGGTTCGATCCGAGCCGGGTGGGCGGCCAGCGCATTGCCGAGATTGCGCGCCAGTGCCGGGTTCCGGACGGCGCGGCGACCATCATGCTGCCGGGACGGCTGACGCGATGGAAGGGCGGCCTCGATTTCATCGAGGCAATCGCCCGGCTCGAGCGCAGCGACGTGTGCTGCCTCCTGGTCGGCGCGGCGCAGCGCGACGGGTTCCGCCGCGAACTCGAGACCGCGATCGAGCGGCGCGCCCTTGGCGGGGTCTTCCGCATCGTCGAGGAATGCCGCGACATGCCGGCAGCCTACGCGCTGGCGGACGTCGTCGTCTCGGCCTCGACCGACCCCGAAGGGTTCGGACGCGTGATCGCCGAGGCGCAGGCGATGGGGCGCCCGGTCATCGCCACCGATCATGGCGGCGCCCGCGAGACCATCGTCGCCGGCGAGACCGGCTGGCTGGTGCCGCCGCGCGAACCCGCCGCCCTTGCCGGCGCGATTGCCGAGGCGCTGGCGCTCGACCTGCCGTCGCGCACCCTGCTCGGCGAGCGCGCCCGGGCGAACATCGCGGCGCATTTCACCCGTGAGGCGATGTGCGCCCGCACGATCGATGTCTATGAGGAGCTGCTGTTTCCGGAAGCCGGCGCCGGACGGACGCAACCGGTTTTCGCCAGCGCCTGACGCGGCGAAACCGGCGGGCGCGCTCAGGGCACATTAACGGGCACGGTCCGCGTCCTCGCCGGCGGCGACGCGCAACACCCGTTTCTTTTCGGGGAGAGCGGAGCCGGCGATCTGCATGCCCGAGGCGCGGCATTAATGGTAAGCTGAACCATGCCGCCCACAACCGAAGTCGCTTCCCGTTCGCCCCCCTCGCGACAGGAGGCGCTGGCGCTGCTGCGGTGGCTTGTCGAAATGGGCGCGGATGAAGCGATTGCGGAGCAGGCGCCGAACCGGCTGGCTCCCGCCCGCGTCCCGATCGCGGAGCATCTGCCGGTTGCGCAACGTCTGGAGGGGGTGTCCCGGGCCCTGCCGCGTCGGGTTGTTGCGGCGCCGCCCGGCGCCCTTGCCGAGTCGCTGGCCGAGGCCGCGCAGTCGGCGCGCAGCCTGGCCGGCGGCGCCCAAACGCTGGCGGAACTGGCGGCGCTGGTTGCCGGCTTCGAGGCCTGCCCGCTGAAGCGCACCGCGACCAACACCGTATTTGCCGACGGCAACCCGACGGCGCCGGTGCTGATCGTCGGGGAGGCGCCGGGCGCCGATGAGGACCGCCTCGGCCGCCCCTTCGTCGGCCGCAGCGGCCAACTGCTCGACCGTATGCTCGCGGCCATCGGGCTCGACCGCACCGCGGTGCAGATCACCAACGTGATCTACTGGCGGCCGCCCGGCAACCGCAAGCCGACCGCGGCCGAGATCGCCGCCTGCCTGCCTTTCGTGCTGCGCCATATCGCACTGTCGCGGCCCCAGGTGCTGGTGCTGGCCGGCGGCACCGCCGCGAGCGCATTATTGCCGCAGACCGAGGGCATCACCAAGCTGCGCGGCCGCTGGTTCGACCTGCTGGTGCCGGGCCTGCCGCAGCCGGTTCCGACCCTGCCGATGTTCCACCCGTCCTTCCTGCTGCGGGCCCCCGAGCGCAAGCGGGAGGCGTGGCGCGACCTGCTGGCGCTGCGGGCGCGGCTCGATCAATCGCCCGGGCCTCGGCGCGGGGCCGGGGGCTTGCCCCAGGCGGGCGGCTAATTTATTCAGCCGCGCCGATGCCGGGAGGACCACGTTCGGGCCGCCGCAATGGCCTCCGGGGCGGAACGGCCTCCTTCGGCTGGTGCTTTGCGCTGGTCGCGGCATCCCTGTTCGTGCTGGTTGCGGCGGCGGCGGCCGAGGAAGCAAAACCGCCAGCCTCGGCGGAGGGCCCGCAAGGCTGGCCGCATATCCTCAGCGAAGCCGACGCGGCGCGCTATCATGCCCTGTTCGAGCTGCAGGAACAGGCCAAATGGGCCGAGGCGGACGCCAGCGTGGGGCAGTTGCAGGACCGCCTGCTGATGGGCCATGTGCTGGCGCAACGTTACCTTCATCCCAAATACAAGACCGGTTACGCTGAGCTTGCGGCCTGGCTGGCGCTCTACTCCGACCACAGCGAAGCGCGCACAATCTACGCCCTGGCGATGTCGCGGCGGCCGAAGGGTACGGCGGCGCCGAGCGCCCCGGAGGCGGCGCCGATCGCGTGGCGCGGCGCGCGCGACGATCCGGCCGATTTCCGTCCTGCACACGCGCCGTCGCGCTCGGATGCCGTCGCCGAGGCGGTCGAGCGGATCAAGGCGGAGATCCGCCTCGAGGCCAAACGCGATCCTGAGGCGGCGGAGAGACTGCTCGACCGCGCCGCGAGCCGGCATGCCTTGTCCGATGACGATCTCGACGAGGCGCGTGCCGACATCGCCGAAGGTTTTCTTTTTACCCGGCGCTACCTGCAGGCACTGCATCTCGGCGCCGAGATACGCACCGACGCCTATCGTCCGCTCGCGCATTGGGTGGCGGGCCTGTCGTATTGGGGTTTGGGCCGGCTCGACGAGGCGCGCGGGCATTTTGAGGCCCTGGCGCGGTCGCCCAACATTTCGCCGTGGAACATTGCGGCCGCGGCCTATTGGGCGGCGCGGGTCCACCTCGCTGCGCATCGGCCCGAGCTTGCCTCCTACTGGCTCGGCGAGGCTGCCGAGGAGCCGCGCACCTTCTACGGCATGCTGGCGCGCAGCACGCTCGGACTGCGGCCCTATCGCCCACCGGCGCCGGCGGCGGCGAGCCAAGGCGATGTCGCGCGGGTGTGCGAGATCCCGGCCGGCAAGCGCGCGCTCGCGCTGCTGCAGATCGCCGAGCGCGGCCGCGCCGAAACCGAATTGCGGGTGCTGATAGCCAACGCTTCGCCAGCGGTCCTGGCGGCACTCGTGCCGGTCGCGGACCGCGCCAACCTTCCGGCGGTCAGCCTCGAACTGGCGGCACGCATCGGCGACGGCGCCCTGCGCGAACAGGCGCTGTATCCGCTGCCGCGCTGGCAACCCTGGGGAGGCTACCATATCGACCGCGCCCTGCTGCTCGCCTTCATGCGGCAGGAATCCCAGTTCCGGCCGGACAACAAGAGCCCCGCCGGCGCGATCGGGCTGATGCAGGTCATGTGGGATACGGCGCGTTTGATGGCGCCGAGCACCGGGCTCGACCTGTCCTCGCCCGAGGTGCTGCGCGACCCCGAAATCAATCTCGCGCTCGGTCAGGCCTATCTGAGGCATCTGTTGGGACAGCAACAGATCGCCGGCAACCTGGTCATGCTGGCGGCGGCCTACAATCTCGGACCGGGCTGGTTCGACCGCTGGTCGGTGGCGGATGCCTACCCCGCGGACCCGTTGTTCTTTCTCGAAACGATGCCGTCGCGCGAGACGCGCGTTTTCGTCGAGCGGGTGCTGACCAATTACTGGATCTACCAGCTGCGGCTCGGTCATCCCGCGCATGATCTCGACCTGTTGGCCGCCGGCGCCTGGCCGGTTTATGTTCCCGGCTCCGGCGAGGCCGGCGCCGCTTCCGGGAGCGATCGCCATGCCGCTCGATGAGACCCGCCCGTTTCTGCCCGTCAACATCGCCGTCCTGACGGTCTCGGACACCCGCAGCGAGGCCGACGACCGCTCCGGCCGTACCCTGGCCGAACTCGCCGAGGCCGCCGGACACCGCATCGTGGCGCGGCAGATCGTGCGCGACGACGAGGCTGCGATTGTCGGCCAGCTGCGCACCTGGATCGCCGACCCGCAGATCGATGTCGTGATCGCCACCGGCGGCACGGGCGTGACCGGCCGCGATGTCACCCCGGAAGCTTTTCACAGCGTCTACGAAAAGGAGATCGCCGGGTTCGGCGAGCTGTTCCGGTGGATCAGCTACGACAAGATCGGCACCTCGACAATCCAGAGCCGCGCCACCGCCGGCGTGGCCGGCGGCACCTATCTGTTCGCGCTTCCCGGATCCCCCGGGGCATGCCGCGATGCGTGGCAGGGCATCCTGATGCATCAGCTCGACAACCGCTTCCGCCCGTGCAACTTCGTCGAACTGATGCCGCGGCTGACCGAGCACCTGGGATAGGCCACCACCCAAGCCGTCCCGCGGTTCCGGCTTGGGGTCTTGCGCGGATGGCGATCCTCGGCGGCTCTGGCCGGGATTGTCGTCCGGCCGCTATGATCGGCGCCGAGCCTGGCCCGGGATGAAACCGGCACACGCCGGCGCCGGCCAGGCGCTCTCACCAGGAGGCGCTTCCAATGAAGCTTTTGCGCTACGGACCGTCCGGGCAGGAAAAGCCCGGCATGCTCGATCGCGACGGCAAGATCCGCGACCTGTCCGGCACGCTGCGCGACATCGACGGCGAGGCCTTGTCCCCTGCCGGTCTCGACCGGCTGCGCGCCGTCGATCCGGCGAGTCTGCCGGCCGTCTCCGGCAACCCGCGGCTGGGCCCCTGCGTCGGCCGGGTCTCGAAACTGGTCGCGATCGGGCTCAATTACCGCCTGCACGCGCAGGAGGCCGGCATGCCGATCCCGAGCGAGCCGATCGTCTTCATGAAGGCGAACTCGTGCATCTGCGGCCCCGACGACGACATCATCATTCCGAAGGGGTCGGAAAAGACCGATTACGAGGTCGAGCTCGGGATCGTGATCGGGACGACCGCGCGCTACATCGCGGTACATGACGCGCCGGCCCATATCGCCGGCTATTGCGTCGTCAACGACGTCTCCGAGCGCGCTTTCCAGCTCGAGCGGCTCGGCCAATGGACCAAGGGCAAAAGCGCCGACACCTTCGGCCCGATCGGGCCGTGGGTCGTCACCGTTGACGAGGTACCCGATGCCGGCAAGCTCCGGCTGTGGACCGAAGCCAATGGCAGGAGCGT